>Ga0256840_1001398_pt1 | contig 22775 bp, 18 predicted proteins | sample 355202metaG_FD_185969 | JGI IMG/M metagenome (GOLD analysis project Ga0256840, IMG submission 185969) | Hydrothermal vent microbial communities from Mid Atlantic Ridge, Atlantic Ocean - 355-202 | ecosystem: Environmental > Aquatic > Marine > Hydrothermal vents | place: Atlantic Ocean: Mid...
CATCTCTTTATTCAATTGCCATTGAATAGTGTAAATCAAAATCACTTCTTTTTACACACTTTTGAATGATACAAGTATCAGGGATGATACGCATAAAATAATTTGATGCAGAAATGGGGATTTCTTGTAGTCCCAACAGGGTGAAATCATATCATAAAATCTTAAAGTATGAATTCACCGATTTGAATTTGTTATGAATGGTCTAAGCCTATTTGCTCTTGGACTGCGTTATCAGCATTAGCTATAGAATGACTAGGACTGCATGCTGATGCCTTGCCAAGAACAAATAGGCTTAGACTGTAGTGCGGTATTATATCGCGGGGTTAATAAACAGAAAAGTGTAAATTAGAGTGATGAATTTAGTCATACTTTTGGTTCAGGGTGGATAAAAGCGTGGACTTTAGCAAGATTCATGACTTTTGTCCTAGTGTGATTACCTAGGACTTGGTGTAGAATTCATGAGTTAAAATTTACCCATGAACTATTAAGTCGAATTAGGGTCATAAAAATATAAAATTAGAGGATAAAATATGTTACATAAATTGAATAAGTCCACTCTGTTGTGTTCTTTGGTGCTGGCATCATCGCTTGCCATGGCAAAGTTGCCCAAAGGTGTGGAAAAAGTGACCTCGGTTGAAGGCATTACCGAATACAAATTAAAAAATGGATTGCAAGTACTGATGTTTCCAGATAATTCAAAGGAAACCATAACGGTTAATATTACCTACAAAGTGGGTTCAAAGCATGAAAATTATGGTGAAACAGGCATGGCTCACTTATTGGAGCACCTTGTTTTTAAAGGCACGCCTAAACACAAAGACATACCAAAAGAATTAACCGATCATGGTGCAGAGCCCAATGGCACAACGTGGACAGATAGAACAAACTACTTTGAAACATTCTCAGCCACAGATGAAAACCTTAATTGGGCGTTGGATTTAGAAGCCGATAGAATGATTAACTCCTTTATTGCAAAAAAGGATCTAGATAGTGAGATGACCGTGGTTCGCAATGAACTGGAAAATGGTGAGAATAGCCCGTTTCGAGTGTTGTTGCAACGCATGATGGCAGTGAGTTACGATTGGCACAATTATGGAAAATCAACGATTGGTGCCCGTGCTGATTTAGAAAATGTTGACATTAAGAATCTGCAAAACTTTTACCACAAATATTACCAACCTGATAATGCCACCTTGGTGGTAGCAGGCAAGATTGATGAAGATAAAGTATTGGGTTTGGTGAATAAATATTTTGGAAAAATCAAAAAGCCAAAGCGTAAGATTCAAGCCCTTTATACCGCTGACCAAATCCAAGATGGCGACCGTCAAGTGACGGTTCGTCGCCCTGGAGATGTGCAAATGTTGGCAGCCATGTACCACATTCCGCCTGGCTCTTCACCCAATTACCCTGCGGTGGAAATCTTAACGCAAATTTTGGCAGATCATCAAACTGGTCGACTGCATAATGATGTCGTCAAGAAAAAATTAGCCGCAAGTACTTTTGGCTTTCCCTTTCAATGGGCAGAACCTGGTATTGTGACCTTTTTTGCACAAGTTTCAAAAGATAAAGACTTAAGCAAAACGCAAGAGACTTTTTTAAAGACACTGGAAGACATCAAGAATCAACCGATTACTCAAGAAGAACTTGATCGAGCCAAAGCCAAAGCGATTAAAGATTTTGAATTGGGTTTTAACTCTTCAGAAGGCATTGCTAAAAACTTAAGTGAGTGGGTTGGCATGGGCGATTGGCGTTTAATGTTTTTAAACCGCGATCGCATGGAAAAAGTGAGTTTAGCTGATGTGCAAAAAGCGGCAGAAGAGTATTTGGTTAATGATAACCGAACTTTAGGTCAATTTTTACCTGAGCAAAAGCCTGATAGGGCCGATTCGATTGTGCGTTTAACACAACAAGAAGTGAGTGCTATGCTGGATGGTTATAAAGGCAGAAAAGCCGTTGCACAAGGTGAGGACTTTGATCCTTCGCAAGATAATATTGATAAACGCAGTATTCGCAAAACGCTAAAAAATGATGCTAAAGTTGTTTATTTGCCCAAGAAGACGCGAGGTGAATCAGTAAACATGACAATCAACTTAGACTTAGGGAATGTGGATGCATTGCAAAATCAAGGCGTAATAGGTTCATTAGTTGGCTCAATGCTAACGCGTGGCACAAAAAAATACACACGCGAACAGTTGCAAGCCGAATTTGATAAACTAAAAGCCGATGTCAGAGTTCGTGGCAGTGCCGAAAACACCAGTATTTCCATTCAAACCACCAAAGAAAATTTACCAAAGTTACTGGATTTAGTAGATGAAATGCTTAAAAATCCTAGCTTTGACGCCAAAGAATTAGAAGTGGCAAAACAAGAACGAGTTGTTTCGTTAGAACAACAAAAACAACAGCCGCAATCGCAAGTCTTTAGGCAATTAGGTCGTTATTTGAGCCCTTATGAGCCTGGACATCCGCGATACAAAATGCCGATTGATGATGAAATTGCAGCGATTAAAAAAGTGACTCCAGAAGATTTAAAACAATTTCATCAAGCCTTTATGGGTGCTCAAGATGCCGATATTGCGGTGGTTGGAGATTTTGATGAAATAGTAATTCAAGATAAACTGAACCAATTACTTGGTGATTGGAACAGTAAAACCAATTATGAGCGTATTCACTCATCAGTTGCACAAGTAGATGGAATTAATCGTTTTGTCAACACACCTGATAAAGCCGGTGCAGCTTTTGGTGCTATGATGAAATTTAAAATGAAAGACACGGATCCTGATTATGTGGCTTTAGAAGTTGCAAACGAAATGTTTGGAGGCGGATTTTTATCCAGTCGTTTAGCGGACAGACTGCGTCGCAAAGAAGGCTGGAGTTATGGAGCGGGGTCTTGGTTTAATGCTTCATCTGTTGACGAAGTGGCAACCTTTGGGGCTTATGCCATCTGTGCACCCGAAAACCTTGCCAATGTTGAAAAAGGTTTTTATGAAGAGCTTGATCGCGTTTTAAAAGAGGGTTTCACTCAAAAAGAGTTAGATGATGTTAAAAAAGGTCTATTACAAAACAACAAAATTGATAGAGCAAAAGATAACCGTTTGGTTCGCACATTGGCTGGTAACCTTGACTTAAATCGCACCATGCAATGGGATAAAAAATACGAACAAGCCATTCGAGATTTAACTTTATTTCAAGTCAACAATGCCATTAAGAAATACTGGCTACGCGATAATTTTTCCATCGTTAAAGCAGGAGACTCTGCTAAGATGAAAGACACCGATACAAAATAACGATCGGTATCTCTACAAAAAAAAGCCCATACCTTTTTAAAGTATGGGCTTTTTTTATTCTTGCTTACCCTGTTTAATTTAAAAACTGTCGCTGTTGAAATTAATTATAAATGTTTCAACAGCTAAAGTATTTTTTAAATTTTACACATAACCAATGATAGATAATATTAGCTGTTTAGCTTTTGAAATAAATCTAAGGTAAAATCTGATTAACAGCTACGGTTATTCTTAAACTAGGAGATAAGCCATTTACCTCTGTTAATATTACTTCTCCAAAAGACATGTTTCCAGTTGTTGAAGGAACTCCTGTCGCCGTAATTGTTAATGTTTTATTTGTGATAGGATTAATTACAGTAGGCTCATCAAAACCATTTTTGAATATAACATCAGGATTTGGCACTGGTGGAGCTTCATTCATTATAAAACTAGTAGGTTGTACGCTTAGATTAAACGTTCCATCTGTAGCTGTTGTAACAACCCAGTGGGCTTCAACACCCAAAGTATCCTTTACTGTTCTGCTCCAATTGCAAGATGCTCCACAGGCAGTATTTCTAGCACTTGGTATATTTAAAGTTTTTGGATCTCCTCCTGTAGCAGGATTTGCAGCTAAATAGTTTGCGAATGTTTCATCCATCACTAATCCAGCTTTAGCTGATTTTGTTAAATCAACTGTGCCACTACCAACATCATCAGCATTCGCTGGTTCTGTAGTGCCACCTAACGAATCAGAAATGCTTGAATTTGCTGTCATCATCATTGCTGATTTAATTTCTGAAGGCGACCATGTTGGATGAGCCGCTACCATAAGTGCTGCCGATCCAGCAATATGCGGAGCCGACATCGAAGTTCCTGTTAAAAAATTATACTGAGGGGCTGGTGCTGTTCCATCAGCAAAAGCAGCAAATATATTTGTTCCAGGTCCATTTATGTCAGGTTTAGTGACATCAAAAGTATTATTTGGTCCCCTCAAACTACTGGTATTTAAAATATTTCCTAAAGCATTGACTAGTGCATATACAGTCGTTCCTGATATAAATGCTTGTACATCAGTGGCAACTACAGAGTTAATAAAGTTTACAATAGCATCACCATCAGCTAATCCAATCATTAAAGCAGGGATGTTTGTCGTTTCAATCCCTCCCATGACAATGGGAACATCTGAAACACCATTATAAATAATAGCGGCTACCGCACCAGCAGCTTCTGCGTTGTCTATTTTGGCAGAAAAGTTACATGAACCACGTATAATTAAAGCAATTTTACCCGTAAATGCTGTGTTATCTGTAAAGGGACTACAGGCTTCTTGGTTGCCTGCCTCTACGTTACCCGCATATAAAAGGTTGGCATTTACATCTCCTGAAAAATTATCTGCAACACCCAATAACCCATAAATATCAGTAATATTTGTTGGTACGGGCATTGGTTGTGTAATGGCAACTTGATTTTTTGTAGTTCGATTATGACTAGAGTTTGCAACTGAAAGTAGCCATGGTCCTTTGTGGTTTACTTGACCTACTGGATTAGTAATAGTAGCATTGGTATTTCCAGCTGATGTTGAAACCATAATACCTGCAGCAACTGCATCCAGATATAATCTATCAGAATCATTCCAAGGAGAAGTACCACCGCTTATAGAGTAAGAAATTACATCAACTTGATCGGCAATGGCTTGATTAATAGCCGCTGTAATTGCAGCACCTGAACAGGAATCTATACAGACATCATAGTTAATGATGTGAGCATGTGGTGCAACACCCGATATACTTGGAGCCTCTAGAATTGTTCCATTAACAGAAGTAAACCCTCCTACTGGTGCAGTAATTGCATTACCTGCGGCAGTACTTGCCGTGTGTGATCCATGTCCATTAGAGTCTTCGGGACCATCGCTCTCGTTCACACCATCATCTGCAAAATCCCATGCGCCTATATGTTTATTGTTACATACAAAAGTTGCACTACAATCAGAGCCCGCAACAAAATTACCTGCACCTAGAGGGTTAGCGGCAGCAAAATCATAACCATCCTCAGAAACATCAGAAAATGATGGATGATCCATATTAATACCCGTATCAAGCACTCCAATAACAATGCCTTCACCTTTATTTGGCATATTATTAGGCATCGCTGTACCATCCCATAAGGTATTGGCACCAATAAAAGTGGGACCTGCATCGGTGTTTAACTCATATTGTTTATCTTTTTCGATTTTAACAATCCCATTCAAATGCTTTATTCTTTCTACTTCAGTAGAAGTTAAACGTACAGCCATACCAAAATTTGCATAATAATAATCAAATGTTTTACCAAGGGGTCGATTAATTTCAGACTCTATTTGTGATTTAACCTGTGACAAGTTATCTTTTAAATATTGTAAATACTCTTGCGCAGCTGTTGATTTAACATCTAGCTTTTTTGCTCCAGTTAATAAAGGCGATGTTGCTTCGAGCTCATTTATTCCACCACTATAATGAACTAAACCATCAAGGTTTAATGTTATTATATACATGTCATTAACAGTTTCCTTTGCAAAGCAAAAGTTAGTCAATGAAAGCAGAGTAAATATTAATAAGGATTGATTCATTTTTTTCATAATTATCTCTAGTTTTTCTCAGTTTGTTGTACTAATGCATTACACAGCAATAATCGCATCCATCTCAACCATGGCATTTTTGGGTAGTCCTGCGACTTGAATTGCTGCTCGTGCAGGGTACGGTTGCTCAAAGTATTCAGACATAATAGCATTTAATGTGGCGAAATACGACAAGTCCTGTACAAAAATATTGAGTTTTAAAGTGTTTTGGAGGCTGGTACCTGCAGCTATAGCTATGGCATGTAAGTTATTGAAGACTTGATGAGTTTGCTTGGAAAAGTCTTCTTCTAACATTTCTCCTGTTTTAGGATTAATGGGAATTTGCCCTGAAGTGTATAATACGCCATTGTGAACAACGGCTTGTGAATACGTTCCTATTGCGCTGGGCGCATTGTCTGTTTGAATAATTTTTCTCATTTGAATTCTTTCCTGTTGGCTTTTAAGACTTCGGGTAATTGCCTTAGTTTATATAAAATATTATTGAGTTTATCGGTATCGGCAATGCTTAAGTGAAACTCCAACCCTGAATAATTGCCATCACGATCAAGTTGCTCAAAGCGTTCGATATTGCCGTGGTTATCAGCCACAACACTGGCAAGTTTTGCCAGCACGCCTTGTTTATTAATAACATCCATTTGTATGGTTGTTTGAAACATCATGGTTTGTTCTAAATCCCAGTTCATGACTACCATGCGTTCTGGGTGCTTTTCAAGTTCTTCTAAGTTGGCACAATTTTTTCGGTGCACAACAATGCCTTTGGCAGGGCTTAAATAACCGACGATTTCATCACCAACAATGGGCTCACAACAATGTGGGTAATTGATGATAGAACCCTCTTTGCCCGTAATTGATAGGGCTTCTTTGGGTGAATAAGTTTTGCCAATTCCGCGTTGCTTAAGTAAAGGCAAGAGTTTTTTGGCTGCTATTGAAGGCAACAACTCACCAAGAGCAAAAGATTTTAACAACTCGTCCATGCTTGCTTTTTTATAATACTTTAGTACGCGTTTGATGGAACGTTTGTCTAATGAATCAAAGGAGTACCCATAGGTGTCTAAGGCTCTATCGAGCATTCTGTGACCCACAAAGACGGCATCTTCATCTTTGATTTGTTTTAAGGCTTGCCGAATGGCAGTTCGAGCCTTACTGGTGGTGACAATTTGCAACCATTCGGTTTGAGGTGTTGCTTTGTCATCGGTAATAATATTAACCGTTTGCCCTGTGTGGAGCTTTTGTTTTAAGGAGGCGGGCTTATCATTGACCTCAGAGGCAACCGCATGAGAACCAACTTTTGTGTGAATAGCATAAGCAAAATCCAAAACTGTGGAATTTAATGGTAATTGAATAATCTTTCCCCGTGGGGTGAAAACATAGATTTCATCGGTGATTAAATCTTTTTTCATGTTTTCGTAAAACTCCAATGAGCTTCCCGTGTTTTTTTGCAAACTGAGTAGAGAACCCAACCAGTTGCGTGCTAAAGTTAATCTTTTGTCATTTTTGTGGTCGTTTGATTTATACATCCAATGAGCGGCTACGCCAGATTCACACACTTTATCCATTTCATCGGTACGAATTTGTATCTCAATTGCCAGTCCATAGGGACCTGTTACCAAAGTGTGTAGGGATTGATAACCATTGGATTTTGGAACGGCGATATAATCTTTAAAACTGTACTCGCGTGGGGCATAAAGCCCATGAATAACGCCAAGCGCAATATAACAATCTTGAACAGATTTAACAATGACTCGAATGCCAAAAACATCATGAATTTGTTCAAATTTTAGGTTCTTTCTTTTTTGTTTTTTATAAATACTGTAGATGGATTTTTGCCTGCCATCAACTGTGGGTGTAAGTCCTGAGTGCAATAAAGCTTTTGAGATTTTCTTTTGAATTTTTTCGATGGCTTTTTTTCTGTTGCCGGATAATTCATTAACATTTCTTACTATTTTTTCAGAAATATTGGGAAGCAGTGCGGAAAATGCATGATCTTCCATTTCTTCTTGTATTGATTTTAGTCCTAATCGTTCGGCAATAGGAGCATAAACCTCAAGTGTTTCTCTAGCTATTCGTTTACGACTCGACTCACTCATTGCCCCAATGGTACGCATATTATGCAACCTATCGGCAAGTTTGATGATAATAACACGAACATCTTCTGCCATGGCAAAAAGCATTTTGACAAAGGTTTCTGCTTGCGCTTCGTGCAAGTTGCGGAACTTGAGTTTGTCCAGCTTGGTAACGGCTTGAACGAGGTATGCAACTGTTTTATTGAATTGTTTTTTTAACGCTTTTTCAGTAACATTGGTGTCTTCTATGGTGTCGTGCAACAGGGCGGCACATAAGGTATTAATGTCAAACTGATGCTTGGCTAGAATCGCAGCAACTGTAATTGGGTGTGTAATATAGGGTTCACCCGATTTGCGGAATTGTTTTCTGTGTGCGGTGGCTCCATAATTGATTGCTTTTGAAAGAATCAACTGTTCATTTGGCTTTAAATAGTTATTGGTTAGGTTGGTGAGTGTTTTTTGTGCAGAAACAACTGCAGGGTGAGCGAGTATGGTCGTGACTGTGGGTTCTTCAGTCACGACTTGTTTGGGGTTATCGTGTTAATAATTACCTGCATTTGAAGTTAAATCATTTGAGAATCTTGTTCTTCTGCAGCCGCATTCCATTCATCAAGTTCTTGAACGCGTTTTTGTTCGAGCTCTAATTCTTTTAATTTTTCAGTTGTCATTAACCCTGCGGCGATTTCGCGTAACGCCAAAACGGTTGGTTTATCATTCTCTTCTTCAACCAATGGTGCTTGACCGTTGGCAATTAAACGGGCGCGTTTTGCGGCTAACTGAACCAACTCAAAGCGGTTATCAACAAATTCTAAACAATCTTCAACTGTAACTCTTGCCATTATCTTTTCCTAAATATCTAAAGTGTTATGCATTATTATGCGACCCGCTATAATAACAAAAAAAAGTCAAAATACTTAGTTTCTTAGTGATTTTAATGTGTTTTTGTAGTTTTCTTTAATGCTTTGTTGCATTGGAATGATTTTTTTGCCTTTGAGGTAAGTTTGGTAAGGAATTTGGTTATTGGCAAAAATCACTGAATCCAAGCATTTTTCTCCTGATAAGTTAACTAATAAGGGATGACTTGTATCTAAACTAATCCAATTGGCTTGTTGTCCTATTTGTATGCCATCAACAGGCAATTGGCAAGATTGTGCACCACCTTTAACAGCTTTTGTCCATAGTAAAGTGCCGACATGTCGATTGCTTGATGAACTAGCAATCACTCGTTGTTGCTTGTGCAAGCGTTGAGAATATTCCAGCATTTGTATTTCTTGAAAAGGGTTGATTAAGATATGACTGTCTGAGCCAATGGCTAAATGACCTTTATGTTGTAAATATTCAGGGAGTGGAAACACACCATCGCCTAAGTTAGCTTCGGTGAGAGGGCAAATGCCAGCAATTGCTCCTGACTGAGCAATGTGTTTGACTTCCTTTTCATTAAGGTGAGTTGCATGAACAAGACACCAGTTTTTGTTGACGTCAAAATGATGGTACAAATATTCTACAGGTCGCATCTGTGTGTGTTGTTGAATTTGTTCGATTTCTGCTTGCTGTTCGGCAATATGTATGTGGATAGGTTGTCTTTTGTCTAATTCTTCGAGAACGTATTGCATTTGTTCCAATGAAACAGCGCGCAGAGAATGAAAACATATTCCTGTGTTTTGTTCTTCAAAGAGTTGTTTTTGTAGAGTCTGATAAAGTGCAATGTATTCATCTGTATCAAGCTTGAATCGTTGCTGCAAAGGGCTTAGTTGACTGCCATTAATATGGGCTTGCGTGTATAAAACAGGCAGCAACGTAAGGGAAATTCCCACTTCGTGTGCGGCTTTTATAATCGCTAATGACATGTTTTTTACGTTATTATTATCGGTTAAATCACGGTGTATGTAATGAAATTCGCACACCGAGGTGTACCCCGCTTCAAGCATTTCACTGTAGGCATATTTGGCAATATGATAGAGTTGTTTGGCATTAATTTGATTGGCGTATTGGTACATTAAATCTCGCCAGGACCAAAAACTGTCGTTGTCGGCTGTTTTAAATTCGGTTAATCCAGCCATACACCGCTGAAACACATGAGAATGGCAATTGGGAATGGTTGGAATAACGCAATCTAACACGCTATCACCGTCTTGTTTTGTAGCATTTGGGCTAATTTTAGAAAATTTGCCATTAGCATCAATAATAACACGAACGTTATCATGCCACTTGTGAGCAAGCAATGCTCGATTAAAAAAATAGCTTCTATCTACCATGGCAATTCTGTTCCGTCTGTGTGCCAAAACCCTCCTGAATTAACCAAATTCAGTTCCTTGATGCGTTGAATAAGCCCCTGTGCGGATTCTTGAACATCAATAAAGCCTTGATTTCCAGTCATGTCGGTTCGCACATACCCTGGATGCAATAAAGCCACCGCAATGCCTTTGGGTTTTAAATCATGTGCCAAACAACTGCCGACCATATTAACGGCAGTTTTACTAATGCGGTAACCGTATTGCCCACCAGAACCATCGGCAATGGAGCCCATTCGAGAAGTGATAATGGCAATTTTAGCGCCATTTGATAAGTGCGGCAGAAAGTTCTCCGTTACCCGCAAGGGTCCCAAGGTATTGATTTCAAATTGTTGACGAATGGCGTCGTAGTTAAGATTTTCTAAATCCATGCTGCTTAAAATGCCAGCGTTATTTATCAACAAATCAAGCTTTTCAGTCGTGAGTTTATCGGCTAAATTTTTGACAGATTTACTATCACCAACATCAAAATTCGTCTCAACCTGACAATTTAGTGCATCCAGTTCTTTACTCGAATGACGGCAAGCGACAATAACTTTGTAGCTTTGTTGCTGTAATTGTTTGGCTATCTCTAATCCAATGCCACGGTTGGCTCCTGTAATTAATGCAGTTTTCATCTGAATAATTTGTGTTAAGAGCCGATATTATACTGCATGGTTGTGCAAACGTTTTATTTTTGTGTAAGATGTTATTTTACCATTCAAAAAAGGCATGAATTATATTATTGTCACCGCATTGCAAGACGAATCAGTTGGATTAGAAAAATTAGCACCAGTGATTCACACAGGAATTGGAAAAGTCAATGCTTGTATAAAATTGTATGAAGCAATTTTGACGTTTTCACCTGAATTGGTCATCAACTACGGAACCGCAGGTGGTGTTGCCAATTTGATTGGTTTGCATAAAGTCGCTCACTTTGTGCAAGCCGATATGGATGTAAGAGGGTTGAATTTTCCGCGTGGCATTACACCTTTGAGCAATGAAGTTTTACCTGAAAAGCAAGGCATTGTTTTGGGCACTAGTGATTGTTTTATTACGGATGCTAAAAAACAGCTTGAAGGGCTTGGTATTGAGATTGACCTAGTGGATATGGAAGCTTATGCTTTAAAGAAAGTGTGCGAGCATCATGATGTCGCTTTTGAGGCGTATAAATTTATTAGTGATAATGCCAACGAGTCCGCAGGAGAGGATTGGGTCAACGCTGTCAAAAACGGTACACATCTATTTGCAGAAGTTCTCACCAATAATTATGGGAAATCAACCTTACTCAAGGCTGTCTGACTATTATCTATATCTACTTTGGCTTGTAGGAACCAAATGTAAAACGGAATGCTTTTGCATGTACTCAGTGCCTTTATCATATGTGGCAGTGCATTCGATATTGTAATCTATGGTTTTAGCTTTTTCCATCGCAGGTAATGCTTGAGAATTTAGATCAAAAGAAATAATTTCGGTTGAAAAAGCCCCAAGTTCTAGTTGACTATCTTTGATGAGTTTAATTGAAGACTCTTTATTGAGTGTTAAATCACAACTCATTGAAGTTAATATTTTTTCAACGTAAGTTCGGTATTCAAAACGCAACTCAAGTTTTTTATTGGTAAAATCAAATGCATCAATTTGTACATCTGAGGGTGTTCGCTGTTTTTCATGTACACGACGAGATGGGCTACTACCACATGAAGTGATTAAAATGAATAAAGCTAAAATAGATAGAATTTTCATTAGCTGACCTTTTTGGGATCAAGTGCATCTTGCATGGAATCAGAAAACATATTAAAAGCGATAACAAGCACGAATAAAAACACAGATGAAGAGAGAAAATTATTAAAATGCCCTGCCAGAACATCTTGTGTGGATTCTGAAATCATTAATCCCCATGAGACACCGTCTTTAACACCGAGCCCCAAAAAGCTCAAAATAACTTCTGATTTAATGGCCGCCACAAAAGCAATAGTCGATTGCACCAGCAAAATATGTGAGGTATTTGGCATAATGTGTTTGAAGATGATATTTGTTTCGGTGACACCTATTGACTTGGCAGCCTCAACAAATTCTTGCCCTTTGAGTTTTATAACTTCACCACGCACCACCCGAGCCGTTCCAGTCCAAAAGGTAGCAATCATGGCAATATGCATGGCAAATGGGTTCTCTTTTAAAGCAAAAGCAACAGCCGCTACAAACAAATAAAATGGAATGGAGTCAAGCACTCCCATCAGCCATAGAATGACAGAATCAACCCAAGTCCCGCTGAAATAGCCAGATAAAGAACCCAAAATAGCCCCCAAAACAGTGGATAAGACCGCCACAATAAACCCAACTTCAAAAGCCACTTTAGTGCTGTAAATGACACGGGTTAATACATCCGAACCAATAACATTGGTTCCAAACAAGTGTTGCATGCTTGGTCCTTGCCATAAATCATCAGAAGTATCGCTCCAAGCCCCTCCCCAGATGCCAAACCACACACCCAAGGCAATGATAAAGTAAACCAGCACAATAAATGCACCTGTTTTTCCCATGCGATCACGCTTAAATTTATACCACGCTTTGTCCCACAGAGAATCCCCTTTTTCAAAATTATTAGGGTCAAATTCGTTTGCATTAGTTAAAGTTTTTGATGTCATTATTTGAGCTCCACACGCGGATCAAAGACGCGGTATAAGATGTCGGTTAATAATAGCACGATGACGAATAACACAGCCGTTAAACCAACAATGGCTTTTAGGATATTTTGATCGCCCGCAACAATAGCATCGTAAGTGATTTTGCCAACACCAGGAATACCAAAGTAACTCTCAATCAACAAACTGCCGCTAACAACAACCAAAGGAATCGAAAACATAATGCGCGTAGTGATGGGCACCATGGCATTTTTTAAAACGCTTTTAAATAAGATGGATGCCGGCTTATGCCCAAAGGCTCGGGCTGTTCGCACATGGTCTTTGGTCATTTCCTCAACCAAAACAGCGCGATAGAATCGGGTATTGTATCCCAGAGCAACAAATACCGTTGCAAGTGTTGGTACGGTGACGTATTTGAAGTATTGAGACCAAATAATATTGCCCTCATTATTGTAGACCTCCCACCCTCTAACGGGAAATAGGTCGAGTCCAAAAGAAGAGCAAAACAGCAATTGAAAAGCGATAATTACAATTAAAAAAGAGATACTCATGCCAACTACAGAGCCTGTCATAATCAGTTTATCCAACCACGTCCCTCGATGATAGGCAGCAAATAATGCCAATGCTACTGCAATGATATTACCCAATATAAAACCAGGAATAATTAAATGCAGCGAAACAGGCATGGTTTCTTTTAAAATGGTTGAGACTTTTTTGTCAGTCATTTGAGAATTGCCAAAGTCCAGAGTTACTAATTGTTTGAGGTAATTGCCATAGCGTTTGACAAAGGGTTGGTCGTAACCTAATTCATGCCTTACCTCCATAATATCCTGTTGGGTTGGGTTTTTACCAAGCTTTTCCCATGTTAAGTCAGGCCCAAAATAAACCATGAGTAAAAAGGAAATAAACGTCACACCCAAAATTAAAGGAATGCCACCAAACAGTTTACGCACTGCAAATTTTAAAATATCCACTTATTTACTCCTTAACATCGACATAACGTGCAAAAAAACCACCCAGTATTTCTCTGTCGGGGTACATGATGACATCGTGGTGCCAGAGGTATATTTTATTTCGAGACAAACCCGAAATCACCACGCAATCATCAATCACCATTTGATTTAGTTCTTGATATAAAACGGTGCGTTCATGCGATGGCTGCATGATTTTGGCTTTTTCAAAGAGGGCATCAAATTGAGGGTTTTGGTAATTAAAATTATTGGACCCAGGTGATTTGTTGGGTCCATAAAATAATTGCAGTGTGTTTTCTGCATCGGGGTAGTCTAGACCCCATGCTAACGAAAAGAAAGGCGTTTTGCCATTTTTTAGGGCTTTATTAAAAGCACCAAAACTGGGATAAGGGTTGTATTTTATTTTATTAACGGGGTAACCAATTTTCTTTAAAAACCCTCTGAATTGTTCGTAAAACAAGCGATTAGTAACATTGCCAGAGGTGTGGTATTTTAATTCAGGTAAATTATCGGCATTCCAATTGGCTTCTTTAAGGAGTATTTTTGCCCCTTCTATATCAAGGGAAATGGCATCTTTGGACATAGTGGGGTCAAATTCCATAACTGCAGGTGTAATGACGCCAGGAAAGACCGTACCAAGCCCAAAATAAAAGGCTCGATTGCGTTGATCCCAATTAAACCCTTTGCGAATAGCACAGCGTAAAGCCTTGTTTTTTGCATCGTGCTCAGGGTTGCCATTGTTACCAAATGTGGGATTAATCATGTCAAAGCCAGAATACACAAAACCCGCTTCAACCATATACATATGGTGGTAATTGTCCGTAATTTGTGGATACAGTTTTAACGGTTTCTTAGTCATGATAACTGAGTTGGACTGTTCTTTTGGAACAGTGGTGAATTGAATTTCATTGCCTTTGGTAAATGAGTTCCAACGCGAAGAAGACTCCTTAATAAAATGCACCTCCATAACATCAATAAAAGGCGGGGATTTTCCTTTTAGTTCTTTAATACCAGTAAATTCATGTATGGACTCTTCATAGCCTTCAAACGCTAAGTCCAGTGGTTCTTGCCTAAAATCTGGGTTGGCAAAATAAATGGCTTTTTCCTGATTGAATGATTGTAAAATAAAGGGGCCAGAGCCGACAGGATTAGAGCCAAATTCGTCGCCATAAAATTCCACCGCTTCGTGTGGTACTAAGGCGGTAAACCCCATAGCAAGTGTGTAGATTAATTGTGGATAGGGTTCAATTAGCTTAATTTGAATGGTGTAGTCATCAAGCGCTTGCAAGCCTTGAATTGTCTGAGAATAATCTGAGCCTTGTTTTTTCCAATCATCCAAACCGACAATCCGCCCCGAAAACAACCAAGCTCCTTGAGATTTAAATTTTTTGTCAAAATGACGTTTAAGGGAATAAACAAAATCACTGGCGAGCACTTCCCGACCTTTACCGCCTTCAAAGGCTTTATTGTCGTGAAATTTAACCCCTTTTTTAATCGTAATAGTATACGTTAAGCCGTCGTCACTGACTTGTGGCATCGCCGTGGCGAGATTAGTTTTTAATTCATAAGGACGTTTCAAATATTTGTATGAATAGAGCGTGTCAAACTCATTTAGCACTAAAAAATTAGTGTAAACCGTTGCGGCTCGAACGGGATCGGCTGTGGTTGGTGTGCCATCCATTGAGTGGTAATAAACCTTTTTGCCAGGGTAGCGGTTATTTTCTTTTTTTGCTGGTTTTTCGGTTGTATCAGTCGATTCTGAATTGTTACATGCGACTAACATCAGGCATAAGGCAAGTGCAATAATCGGTTTTATAATAATTTTCATAGCTTTTTATATTGGGTGAGCCATTTCAAGGAAAAAATATTATACCGTGAAATGACTCAGAAGTCTAAATGCGAATAAAGATGCCTAAAAAAAGCTATCAGAACTGCTTTGAATTCCTGACATTTCACTTATGTCATCATCACTGCCTTCATTTAAACTGATTTTTACCTTCAAACCTTGAGCAGAGTCGGCATTCTCCAACGCTTCTTCCAAAGTAATAACGTCTTTTTTGTATAGTTCATATAAATCCGTGTCAAATGTGCGCATACCATCATCAAGTGAGGCTTCCATGGCTTCTTTGAGCTTATTGACTTCACCACGGCGAATCATTTCTCGAATCATCGGTGTATTAATCAAAATTTCACAAGAAGGCATGCGCTTGCCTGCTTTGTCTTTAACTAAACGTTGTGAAATAATAGCTTTGATATTTAATGCCAAGTTTAACAAGACGTTTTTATGCGTATCACTTGGGAAAAAGTTGAGCACCCGTTCAATGGCTTGATCCGAATTGTTTGCGTGAATGGTTGCAAGGCACAAATGCCCTGTTTCAGCAAAAGAAATGGCGGCTTCCATGGTGTCCTTATCCCTGATTTCACCAATAAGAATAACATCTGGTGCTTCACGTAAAGCACTTTTAAGCGCATTGTGATAACTGTGGGTATCCGAGCCCACTTCGCGTTGATTAACAATGGACTTTTTGTGCCGATGCATAAATTCAATTGGATCTTCAATGGTTAATATATGCCCAGTCATTTGTTCATTGCGGTGATTAATCATGGATGCCATTGTGGTAGATTTACCAGAGCCAGTGGCTCCTGCTACAAGAATAAGCCCACGTTTTTCTAAAATGAGTTCATTTAATAACTCGGGCATTTTCAAATCTTTTGCTGATGGTATTTCGGTTTTAATGGTTCGAATAACCATGCCGATTTCATTGCGTTGTTTAAAGACATTAACACGGAAACGCCCAACTCCAGCAAGGGATATTGCTAGGTTTAATTCGTAGTCTTTTTCAAATTGAGGTACCTGCCCTTCATCCATAATGGAATAAGCAATTTTTTTGACTAAACCATTTGGAAGCGGCGTACTTCCAAGCGGTTGTAAGACTCCTTCGACCTTTATGTTAATTGGAGCTCCTGTACTGAGAAACATGTCAGATCCATTTTTCTCTTTCATTATTTTAAGGAAATGGGTTAAATCCATAATATTACCTATTATTTGTTATTATCATTATAAATCTGGTTAAGTTGGGCTTGTGAAAAGCCGAGCAATTCTCCAACCTCATTTAATAAGTTAAACTCTAATTTATGCAACTCATTATCAATATTGGCTAAAACCCATAAATTTTTTATAAAAGTCTTCTTTTTAGCGACTGTTAAAAAATTATTTATTACAGAGGTATGAGACTGTAATGAGAGTGTAAAATCACTATTTATTTCAGCATTTTCAATCAGAGAGTTAGCCTCTTCATTCGATAAATCCATACTGGCAGTAATGACATCGAGCATAATTTTCTTTTCTTTTTGCAGTTCGATAAAGTCTGCACGAATCATTTCAATCATTAGGGTTGTCAGTGCTAAATGCAATTGTTCAGATTCATGACTTGTTAATTCTTTTGAGATGTCCGATAATCTCATCAATTTCTTTATTGAAGTTAAAACACTCATATATCAAGAATTTTATAAACACTGTTATTTAGTTGATAACATATTACACAATGAGAATAGGGTCTGTAAAGCGAACATGAAAAATATTTTATTAACGGTTATTTCTTTGTTGGGATTAATCTCGTGCCAAAGCATAAAAAAGCAACAAATTCCACAAGTTAGTGAAAAGGAAAACACGGTATTGCCTAGCACTTTAAGCAACCAACAATCAACTAAGAGTATGGACATCATCGAGTCCATGACACAGTGCTACGCAGATATGGAATGTAAAAAAGAATTTGATAATCAAATGAGCTCATGGATGCAAGAAAGAGGTTTATTACCAGTTGATCAAGAGGTTATTACCGATGAGCAAGTCAGCCTGGCTCAAAATGATTTGGGATTTCCAAAGAAGCACAAAAGAAATAAAAAGGTTCACCTCTCTAGCAACTACATGAAAAATGAACTGATACGCGGTGCATTAAATGAATGGTTAACCTGGAAAAGACCTCAGCTAATCAATACGTGGCAATATTACCAGTTCTTAAAAAAAGAGATGCAACCGTCTTTTAAAAAATACATTTTAGATGAAGCCTTAATTCTAGCCATTATGGCGCAAGAATCAGGCGGTAAAGTTCATTCTCGCTCACGTGCTGGAGCTGGGGGATTATTTCAGTTAATGCCTGCCACGGCAAGACGCTTGGGATTATCTGGTAAAGATGGCGCCTATGACTTGCGTTTTAATCCGAAAAAATCCGCACAAGCTGCAGCTGCCTACATTAATGAACAGCTTAATTTGTACGACGGTGATAAGGCGAAAGTATTGGCGGCTTATAACTCGGGTGAAAACCGCTTTAGAAGACTAAATAAGCAGCATAAAAACAAACCCCTTTGGGATAAAAACTTCTATTACGACTTGCCCCGTGAAACACGCCATTATGTACCCGTTGTTTTAGCTGCCATGTTGATTTTTCAAGACCCAGAACGGTTTAATGTCAGCTTAGCAGAAATCAACACGGATATTATTACCGTAAATTTAGCCAAGCCCACTTCTTTAAGTGAGTTGGCTATTTGTTTGGGGCAAGAACAACGCAGCGAAGGCTGGTTTAGAATATTGCGTAATTTAAACTCAGGAATTAAAGCGGATAATACAATAAAAGCCCATGTTGATTTACGTATCCCTCAGTCCTTAGAAGGAGTTTTTAACAGCAAATGCCAAGACCGAGAGTTTATGAAACTCGCCAAGTCATTGCACGATGCCGATTTTCGTGAGACTCAAGGCTATTTCCGTTATAAAGTCAAATCAGGGGATGTTTTAGGTAAAATTGCCCGAAAATTTAGGTGCACAAGTCGTCAAGAAATTGCGCGTTTGAACCGATTAAAAGCACCTCGTTATCTGATTCGTGCGGGTAAATACTTAAAAATCCCTGAATGCTAAAAGTGCCAGCATTTCTACGCATTATCTTTGTTTTAAGCCTGTTAATTTTACAGGTTTGGTTAGTCATTAACATGCAATTGTTTGGAGATGAAGCTTTTTATTGGTTAGAAGCGCAACATTTAAATTGGTCTTATGCAGAAGTACCTGGATGGAATCCTTGGATGATTCGTCTTGGAACAGAAATCTTTGGAAACCATTATTTCTCCCTGCGATTATTTTCTTATTTGAGCTTTATTGGCTCACTTTATGCGGCTTTTTTACTGGCAAAAGAGTTTGCCGTTAAAGCTCAAAAGACACTCATAATTTTATCTATTCCCTTGTTGGTCTTAATTGCAACCATGGCACTACCTGATGTTTGGCTGTTGTTTTTTGTGCTTTGGCTGAGTTACTTCTTTGTTAAATCGATTAAATACAACAAAATTAAAGATTGGATTACCCTAGGATTGCTCTTGGCAATGAGCTTTAATGTGCATGTGAGAATGTGGATTTGGTTGTTTTTTGCAGGTATCGCTTTTGTTGCACTCTATTATAAAGAACCACGTGTGCTCAAGCCTGCTTTAATGCTCGCTTTGCCACTTGGGTTATTGGGGTTATTGCCGATACTGTATTTTAATGCCCGCCACGATTTCGCTCTTTTTGTTTTCCAGTTTGGTCGCCGACACCCATGGGAATTTCAATTAAGCAACCTCAATTTTACCCTCTCGCAATTTATTGTCATTACTCCCGTGGTGCTATTTGTTTGGTTCAAAGGCATTACACAGATAAAGCAACAACCCAAAGTCGTTAAGTGGGTGTTGTTAACCGCTGGGTTACATGCCTTATTTTATTTTATAACCAGTTTATTTGCCGACGGGTTGCGGACAACCATCCATTGGTTGTTGATTTCTTATGTTCCCGTCTTGATTTTGGTTTCATTTTTATTGCCAAAACATGAAAGGTTGATTAATTTAGCGGTGGTAAGCGGAGGTGTTTTTTCACTGCTTCTGTTGTTGGTTTTGACCTTTAATAAAAAAGAAACCTCAACTATCCAGGCACGAATCTTAGATAATTCCATTGGATGGAATAAACTCTCAAAAGAAGTGGATAAAAATCTTAAAATTTTAGGTGTAAATAATATAGTTGCTGATTATTTCATGACTGCTGCGGAGTTGGCATTTGAATTGAATAATGCAGATAATATCAAAGTTTTGCCCCATGAAAAAAACGTTAAACACGGCAGACAAAAACAACTTCAAATAATGGGTATGTTACTAGAAGAACCATCGAGTTTCAGACAAAAAGCCCTATTAGTGGTTGAAGACTCAACACTCAAGCTCAAGAATAAAGGCAAATATTATGCGCAGCTGTGTCACTATTTTCCACAAATGAATTTTCTTGAAACGGTTAATAGTGAACAAAGCACCAAACAGTTTCACTTATTTAAAATTAATGATAAGGGAAAATGCGATATTCCGCCCTTATTTTATGTCAATTCGCAAGTCAATGAGACTGAAGTTAGTGTTTCGGGTTGGGTAATTTTAGATCGCATCGGCATTCAATCACTTTGGTTTGAAAGTCTTGAGAAAATAGAGATTACAAATTTCAGAAATAAAAATGAAGGCATAGAACAACAGTTTCCAGAGATTTCTGATCCCAATTCACCCAATAATGGATTTGAAATAAAACTCAACAGAAAAAACATTAAAAACAAACAATTTAGACTTAAAGCTGTTGGAAAGAACGACAGGACTTATTTTTCACCCTTTTATTATATAAATTGAAAGAAATAGGAAACTCAACGGTCTACTCAATCATGAAACAGAAAGAACGAAAATTTGACGCATTGATTGGACACCTGAGTGATGATTTATATCGATTTGCTTTTTGGTTGTGTAAAAATGATGCGTTAGCAAAAGATTTGGTTCAAGAAACTTACCTAAGAGCGTGGAAAGCATTAGATTCCTTACGCAATGAAAAAGCAGCAAAGAGTTGGATATTCATGATTTTACGGCGTGAATTTGCGCGTCTTTTTGAACGAAAAGTTCCACCCATTACTTCTTTGGACGAGTTGGAGTTTGATATTGAAGACACAAAGCCCATTGGACCCGATGACAAAATGGAAATTGATTTAATTCGAGATGCCATTATGAAATTAGATAAAAAATACGCAGAACCTTTACTGTTGCAAGTGGTTGGTGGATTTTCTTGTGATGAAATAGCAAGCCAACTCGATATATCTAAGAGTGCGGTAATGACCCAGTTATTTCGAGCACGCTCTAAACTACAAACTGCTTTAACCCGAGAAAGCAAAATAGGAAAGGCACTATGAACTATTTTGAATTTAAACAACAACTATTAAAAGACTCATCAACCAAAGATGAAGAGTTTGAGCGTTTACGTAAAGAAGACTTGCGTTGTGCAAAGGCTTATGAAGAAGCAATGGCATTTGAAAAGAAGCTGAAACAAGCACTTAATATTAAAGTGCCAGAGAATTTAAAAGATTCCATAGTTTTACGTCAAACCACAGCACATGTGTTACAAACTTCGATGCGACGTTATGCAATAGCTGCAACAATTTTTCTATCTTTTGTCATTGCTACAGCAGCTTGGTATGTTAAGCAACCTGGACCAATTGAAGAGTTTGTTATCAATGAATTGAAGAAAAAGCCTGAGGTCTTTATTTCGCAACAAGATTTACCTCACAAAGAAGTGGAAGCCCTATTTGCCTCTCTTAATACCAAAGTTTCACAAGACTTGGGTCAAGTGCGTTTTATGAAAACCTGCCCAACACCAGGAGGAACAGGGGTTCGCATGGTGCTAATGACTGATTCTGGTCCTGTCACTATCTTATATATGCCAAATACAGAACTTATAAAACAAGTTGATTTTGAACTGCATAATTATAAAGGCCGACTAGTGGCTATGGAAAATGGAGCTGCTGCAATCATAGGGACTAACATAGAACAAATAAGTTATATGGAAGACAAAATTCAATCAAGCCTAAAGTCTCTTTAAATTCATATTTGTCAGGTTATACAACCACTCAAACTCCGTGGTAAAGAAACCTGTTTGAGAAAGCAATGATTTAGTCGTCACCCATCTATTAAATTGAAAAATTCAACTAAAATGGGTACTAACCCGAATACTGGTATTAAATCATCGGTAAGTGGGATTTATCCCACTCAAATCAAACCACATTTAGGATGAGCCATGCCCATCTGTAGTATTAAGACTGCTTCAATAATCAAAAGAAAATCAAATCCTCCGAACCCATAGTAAGGCGTCAGTTCTTTTAAATGATTTTGTGCTACAATACCTTCTTTTGTAGATATAAATTATGTCAAGAATAAAAATAAGGGTACTGACCACTTTAGCTATGACGGGATACAAGAAGTTAAACTCAATAGCATAACAAAAATTGTGCGTGTTGAATTTGACTTAAAAAAGATTAAACTTTCACAAATACTCACGGCACTTAATTTTTTAGGTTATAAACCCATTGTTAGCTATGAGCAAGATTCACAAGAAATCGTCAGTCAAGAGCGAAAAAACGCACTTAAAAGGTTGATTGTTTCTGGCTTAGGCATGATGTTTATCATGACGTTATCCGTTCCACTTTACAGTGGAGAATACAATGGTATTGACCCACAAATGCGACGATTCTTTGAATTGGTTAGCTTACTGGTAGCTACGGTTGTGTTTTTTTACGCGGGTAATACTTTTATTCAAAATGCCATTCGAGACCTGCGTAATAAACACTTAGGCATGGATGTGCCAGTGGCATTGTCCATCTCATTGGCATACACAGTGAGTGTCTGGAATGTTTTGACCCATAGTGGGCACACAATTTATTTTGACTCCATGGTTATGTTTGTGTTTTTTCTGTTAGCGGGTCGCTTTGTTGAAATGTCGGTTCGCCACCAAGGCATGAGCAGTAACGATGCCTTAGGGAGCATGATACCAACAAGCGTAGCGGCAATGCGAGATGGTGAATTTGTTAATCTTCCACTTGATAATATTGTAAAAGGAGATGTTATACGTGCAGATGAAACCGAGATTATAGC
>Ga0256840_1001399_pt1 | contig 22752 bp, 21 predicted proteins | sample 355202metaG_FD_185969 | JGI IMG/M metagenome (GOLD analysis project Ga0256840, IMG submission 185969) | Hydrothermal vent microbial communities from Mid Atlantic Ridge, Atlantic Ocean - 355-202 | ecosystem: Environmental > Aquatic > Marine > Hydrothermal vents | place: Atlantic Ocean: Mid...
AAAGCTTCCTCGCGCGGAGAATCGTCTCGTTCTTCGCCTTGAGCTGGCTGAACATCTCCATGATATCCTCCGGAGTTATTACCTTTGCAGACTCAGCTCTCGCAGTGGTTTTGATGTTCGGAATGACAGCCTTAAAGTCAATGGCCTCACTCTTTCGTATCTTCCCCGTATCGACCAAGAAATTGATGTAACTCCTTATCGCGAGGTAAGCGTGCCGGTTCGGGAGACCGCTCTTAGTCGGAGGAATTGACTCCACAATCCGGCGGAGCTCCTCGGGAGTGTTAGCCTTCTTCCCCCAGAGAAACTTGTCCAGCATCGGAATGTACTTCTTGGCCATGCTCGGCGTGCGCCGCTTTACCCACTCAACGTATTTCTGTCTATCACGACCATAGTGGATCTTGGCCGTTGAGTCTATCAAAGCCTCTCCTGAAAAAACATTACCAGCGCTCGGCTCTTCTTTGTTGTCATTCTGACGTAAAAGGCCTCCATTCGGCGAAAAAAGCCTATCTTGAGTCCACCGCCTTTGACCAGGCTCGGCAACCCCCGCATGGAGGGTCGAGAATAATGAAATCCGGAGGACTTATAAATTTAACCCACGATCCTAAAGGAGTAGAAGGAAAACGGCTCACCGTTCAAGCTTTTTGACCCCTTCTTTGGTTCCCACGAGGACGAGGTCCGCAATGTCCGCGAATATCCCGTTCTCGACCACTCCGGGGATGGTATTCAGCTCTATCTCCAGGTCGAGAGGATCGTCTATTCTGTGGAACTTGGCGTCCAAGATGAAATTGCCGTTGTCCGTGACTATCGGACCATCCTTTTTGTCTCCCATTCTAAGTTCCGCGTCGGCGTTAAAAACCTCAAGCTCCTCCGCTATAGCGCGCCACGCTGCGGGAATAACCTCTATAGGGACGGGCATCTTCTGACCCAGCCGTTCAACGAGCTTGCTCTCATCCACAAGAACGAGGAACGTGCCGGCACGGTACTCGACAATTTTCTCCATCGTGAGCGCGGCACCACGTCCTTTGATCAGGTTCAGATTGGGGTCAACCTCGTCGGCACCGTCAACGGCCACGTCTATCGCATCGACCTCATCGAGTCCGAGTGTTGGGATGCCGTTCTCGATCGCGAGCAGCCTTGCCTGATAAGAGGTGGGAAGACCGTAGACATCCTCAAGCTCCCCGTCCATGATGAGCTTTCCCAAGTACTTTATGAAGTACGCGGTAGTTGAACCGGTACCAAGCCCAACCACCATGTCGTCCTCGATGAAATTCAATGCCTCCTTCGCAACGGCCCGTTTCAGCTCTTCCATCTCCCTCACCCCGTCATGTTGCAAGTTATTGTGGCGTTGCCGCTCTTAACGAGCTGATACAGCAGACTCTGGTTCGAGTAGCACTGCGGTGTGAAGTGTATTATGAGGGTGTAGGTCAGAATGACGAAGTAGAGCCAGAACATCGCCCAGCCCCAGAAAGCCTTCTTCAGTACCGCCCTGTTGTCAAGCACGTCCGGAGGAAGCTCCTTGGTGATGGCCAGAACAAACCTATCAGTTACCAGATACAGAAGCAGGCCGACTACCCATCCATACTGAACCTCTGCGGCTAGGATGCCGCTTATTATTCCCGTGATAGCACCCCATAAGTAAGTGGACAGTGAAAATTTGTGCTCAGGAGCCAGCTTCACTTTCTTCACCTAGGTTAGCTTTTAAAAGGTGCTTTAAAACCTTTCCGTTAGAGGAAGAGAGCCTCAAGGAAGCGGCGCCCCTTCTCGGTGAGCGTGTAGTAAACCCGCCTCCCCCTCCGGTTGGACTCTTCTATAAGTCCGAGACCCTCAAGCTCACGGAGATGCTGATAAACGGCCTGGTACTTAAGGGTTCTCTCAAGGGCCTCCCATATCTCATAACCGTACATGCTGCGTTCTTTCAACAGCCGGAGGATGTCCAGTTTCGTACCCCCTACCGTGAACCTCTCTCTACCCGTCCCCTCGGCTCCCATGCCCTTAAGACCGCAACTCGTAACCACAAGGGCTATCCTGTCATCCCGTTCAAAATACCCACTTTCGGCGAGCTCCATCAGGGCGGGGACAACCACACTGGAGGCGTACTCCGCGAACACGCCCTCCCTGGCGAGGAGTCTAGCGCCGAGATCCAGTTCATCCTCGCCAACCAGAACCGCCGTGCCTTCACTCTCCTCAACAGCCCCGACCGCAAGTTCCTTCATGAAGGGGTTCTTGACGTAAAGGGCAAGAGCCCGCGTCGGTTCGGCCTTCGGCTCCACCCCAAGAACCTCGCTCGCTATTGGGGAACATTGCTCGGCCTGAACTGCAATCAGCTTTGGAACCTCCTCAATTGCGCCGATACGAAGAAGCTCGCTAAACCCCTTGTAGATGCTATAAAGGTTGCTACCGCTTCCGGTGGGCACTATAACGTGTGTTGGGTTTAGCTCCTCCCACAGCTCAAAAGCGAGGGTCTTCTGTCCCTCCAGACCCACGATGTTGCTTTCAGGAGTCACGTTGTAGAGCCCCCTGCCCTCAGCAAGTCCCTCAGCGTAGCTTATACCCTCATCAACACTCTCACCGTAGCGAATAACCTTGGCGCCAAACGCCACTATCTGGGCCAGTTTACTGCCTTCTATAAGTTTCGGGACTACGGTGTAGGCTTCCTTTCCGGCACGGGCAGCGTAAGCTGCTAAAGAGGCAGCCGCGTTTCCGTTACTTGCCACAATAAAACCATTACCGGCGTGAGGAAGGCCGTAGGAAACGGCAACGGTCACCAGTCGATCCCTGAAGGACCCTGTTGGGTTCCTAGTCTCGTCCTTGATAAACACCCTAAGACCAAGCTCGTCTCCAAGCTTGGCACGGATAAGGGGGGTTCCCCCCTCATACAGGCTGATTATCTCATGCACATCGGGGAGGAGCTCCCTGTACCTCCAAACACCCATCCTTCGGTGTTCCCATCGGGAGGTATCTATCGATTCGTAATCGTACTCCATGACAAGGGGCTCCCCACAGGAGCAGGTTGGTGGGATTAGGGAGGAGTAGGTCCTCCCACAGAAAGGGCACCTGAGCCGCATGAAACATCACTCGGCCATTCATTTGAGCCTTATGGCATCGAGGTTGTTCGGGGCGCGGGTTGAGAGACCGAACTTCTTGTGTATACTGGTCGATAGGTCGAGACATTTATGCGCCTCTCCGTGAACGGTTATGACCCTCTCTGGACGCGGCCTCAAGCGAGCCACGTAGCTTACCAGCTCCCTCCTGTCGGCGTGACCGGAGAAACCGTCTATGGTCTGGACCTGAAGGTTGACAGGTATAACCTCGGTCTTACCGTCCTCCCCCACGAGGGGTATCTCCCGCAGACCGCGCTGTATCTGCCTTCCAAGGGTTCCCTCAGCCTGGTAGCTTACGAATATCATCGTGTTCCTTGGATCGGAGGCAAGCTGTTTGAAGTACTCGACGCTTGGCCCTCCGACGAGCATGCCGGAGGTCGCTATTATTATTGCGGGCTCCTCGGAGTCTATGATGCCCTGTCTCTCCCGGCTGTTGGCGACGGGCTTGAATATCGGGTTAAGGAAGGGGTTGTAGCCCTCGTGGAATATCTGCTCGCGGAGGTGTCTGCTGAGGTATTCTGGATAAGCCGTATGTATGGCAGTGGCCTCCCATATCATTCCGTCTAGATATATTGGCACCTCAAGGCCCCCTATCCTTGCGTACTCCTCGAGAACCATCATTATCTCCTGCGCCCTACCAACGGCCATCGCGGGGATGAGCACCTTCCCCCTTCTTCTTTTTATCGTCTCATGGATTACCTCTATAAGGCGTTTCTCAGCCTCTTCACGGGGCATCTGGTAGTCGTTGCTGCTGCCGTACGTGGACTCCATGACGAGGGTCTCGAGGCGGGGGAACCTACTAACGGCGGGCTCAAAGAGCCTCGTCGGGATGAACTTGAAGTCGCCGGTTATGGCTATGTTGTGCAGTCCGTTGCCTATGTGAAGGTGGACTATCGATGAACCGAGTATGTGGCCGGCGTTGTGAAGGGTAAGCCTCATGTCAGGGGCTATGTCACGAACCTCACCGTAGTCTAGGGTTATGGTATGTTTGATGACCTCCTTTATGTCCCTCGGCCTGTAGAGGGGTTCAACGCCGTTCATCTTCTGTATCTCAATGAAATCCTTCTGAAGCAAAACCATAAGGTCCCTGGTAGGCGGCGTTGTGTATATAGGGCCGTCGAAGAGGTTGAACCTGAAGAGGTAGGGGAGCATTCCACAGTGATCTAGGTGGGCGTGGGTGATTATAATGGCGTCCAGAAGGCCGGCATCAAGAACGTATCGGAACTCCGGCGCATCGAAGTGTGGAAATGCCTTCTTGGGGTCGCGCAGGGCCGCTATGTTCACACCAAAGTCAACGAGAACGTAGCTCTCGTTGGTCTGAACCAGAAGGGAACTTCTGCCAACCTCACGGAAGCCCCCAAGTCCCGTTATGCGTATCCACTCACTTTTGGTCTCGGACTTGCGGTATATCGTCCTGCCGACCTGGCGTAGGAACTTCCGTCTATCCTTGCTCTCCGCTTGGAGGATCTGCCTGATCGAGTATATGGTCTGGCTCTGAAGCGGCGGCGTCCGTACAACACGCGGCGCCCAGTGGACTTTCTGGGTTATGAACCTCAGGGTCTCGCCGTTCTTACCTATTACAAGACCAGGCTTCCTCGCCTCTATTATAACCTCCCCGACGGACGGATCGAAGCTTATGTTAGTTATCTCAGCCTCCCCGGGCACGAGCTCTTTTATCATCTCCTCCGCCCTTTCAGGAGGCAGAAGGACGTCCGGATCCGGACGGACACTTATCCTCTTTTTCAGAACTTTTGCCAGGTTCTTTATTAGCTCCCCGTCCTGCATTATTGCCTCAGGGTTCCTAACGTAGATAACCAGTTCGGGCCCCTCGAACTCCACGTCGGTTATCCTGGCCTCGGGAGGAACCATCTGCGATATGACCTCTTTGATGTCCCTGAGAATGTCATCCACAAAAGTTTCCCTGCGTATCAACGCCATCACCTCACTTCAAAAGAGCAGCTATCTCCTCTCCACTCAGCTCGGTATATCCCTCCGAGGTTACAGTTACAAGGGTTACTCCATCACCTGTGAATACATCCCGCCTCATCGCTGTGTTTACCGCCTTTAACGCCAGTTTCACGCCCTCATCCAGGGACATGCTCTCTCTGTACCCGTCTTCGAGAATAGCGAACGCAAACTCCATCCCAGAACCGGCGGCGGTGAACTTATCGTCCGTCAGGCCACCGGCCATGTCTATCGAGTACAGTGCGGGCTTTCCGTCGTGGCCCGCTATGAGGAACCACCCAAAGTAAGGGGCAAACCGGGTGTTATGGAGAACATTGGCCGTTAAAGTGGCAATGGCCCTAACGCCCATTTCCTGCCCAACCTTTGCCCGGTAGAGCCTGCTCTCCGCCCTCAAAAGGCGCACAAGACTGAGGATGTCACCGACGTTTCCAGCGCCCGCGAGGGCTAGATGGTCGTCTATCTGAAAGACTTTGGTAACGCCCTTTGACATGACCATGTTACCGTACGATGCTCGCTTATCGGCCGCCAACACCGCGCCGTCCTTACACACAATGCCGACCGTAGTCGTTCCCTTTAGCTTTTCAGTCAACTACAACACCCCTGCTGGTCTGCTTTTAGAATAGAAGAACCTCTACAAGTGCGGTTTAGGGGAATAGTATTTAAAGGTTTCGTTTCAATAAGAAGAGCCAGAAACATGGAGGGATATGGAATGAAGGAGATAACCCTGCTGACCGGCCCGCCCCTGAACGGAAGGGACGAATACATCTGCGACGCCCTAAAAAACGTCCCTGAAGGAGGCTATAGGTACTACCACGTATTCGAGTATATCCGGGATGTTGGAAAGGAGATGGGAGTTAAAATAACCCGAAAAAATGTTCTGGACTTCGCCATAAGCCACCCGGACCTCATGAACGAGATACGGGATGAAGCCTTCGCCAGAATACGGAAGGAGATAGACGAGAGCGATGAGGACTTCCATCTCGTGTCAACCCCCAGCCTATTCAGATGGGGAAGCGGAAGCGTTATAGGTTTTACAACGAGCAACCTCAAACTCCTCCACCCAAACCGCGTTATAATAATCCTTGACGACGTGCTTTCAGTCAGGAGACGCATCATAAATGACAGTGAGTGGTTCGAGCGCTTCGGGAAGAACCCGGATAATATCAAACTCAGCACCCTCGTCATGTGGCGCGAGGACGCGATAAACCACGTGAAAACACTCGTCCACGAACTAAAAAAGGAAGGGATAGAGGTTCTCTATGTCCTCCAGTTCGGTATACGGCATCCACACAGCGTCTTCCTCGACCTGATGTTCCACGAGAACGAGAAGCCCCTAGTCTACCTCAGCTACCCTATGACCGGTCACGAGGAGGAGTATTACAGAAGGGTTAGGGGATTCTACGACAAGCTGAGCGAGCACTTCACCGTTCTTGATCCCGGCGCTCTGGACGACTGGTGGGTAGTGGCCGAGTACGATGCCCAAGTCAACGCCGATCCATCCATCAGGCGCATCAGGATAAAACACCTTCTCGATGGAGAAGCGGTTGAAGAGCTGGACAGGGAGGACATAGAGCAGGCTACCGATATACTCAGGCGCCAGCTCGTTGAGAGGGACTTCAACCTCGTTGACGTAAGCAAGGCTGTGGCGGTCTACCACTACGCTGAAGGAGTCTCTGCAGGGGTTATAAGCGAGATGGCTGAAGCTTACAGGACGCTGGATGCAATATACCTCTACTACCCATTTGAACGCCGTCCAAGCCCGTTTATGGAGTTCTACGGCATGCAGAACCCGTCGAGGATGACCATGTTCAGGAACGAGGATGAGATGATAGAGGCGATGGTGGAGGAAAAGGGGTACTGGGCAAAGGCATAAAATTGGATCGAAGGACTCAGAAAGCGTCGTCAAATGAGTCCTTAATCTCCTGGTATTTTCTCCTCCTATCATCCCTATCGAAGTCACACGGAAAGATCTCCTCCCAGCCAGGTCCCCCGAAAAGCGGCTTCTCGTTCGTGGCAAAGCTGGAGTAGCGGTTAACGTGGTACATGAAGGAGGTGTACTGATTGGCAAACCTTGCCATGCCCCTATGCCGCCTCCCCAGTATCAGCGTGTAGAAGAACTGAACGAAGACCACCATACCAACGACGAGGTTCAAGGCGTACAGAATTATCGCGTACAGAATCCCAAGGGGTATTCTTAAAAGTGCCTCAATTCGTTCTCCCATTTACACCACCTCATAATTACAAACCACAGGGGTACACACAGAACTCTTAAAAAGTTAACGGCCGGACGTTTCGATGTACAACGAACAGAGAAAAGGCAGGAAAAGGAAAAGAATCACTTCTTCACCCATCCGCGGTCCTTCATGGCCTGGTAGACCCTCTGGACGGCGACGACGTAGGCCGCATCGCGCATGTGGATGTTCTTCTCCTTGTGGGTGTTGTAAACGTCCCAGAAGGCCTTGGTCATCTTCTTGTCGAGCCTCTCATAGACCTCTTCGAGGGTCCAGTAGTAGCCGTTTATGTTCTGCACCCACTCGAAGTAGCTGACGGTGACACCGCCGGCGTTGCACAGAAAGTCCGGTATCTGGAGGATACCCTTCTCGCGGAGGATGTCGTCAGCCTCCGGGGTGATCGGACCGTTGGCAACCTCGGCGACGATCTTGGCCTTGATCCTGTCGGCGTTCTTCTCGGTGATGACCTCTTCAATGGCGGCCGGGGCGAGGACGTCAACGTCAAGCTCGAGGAGTTCCTCGTTGCTGATGTTGGTCGCTCCGGGGAAGTCCTTAACTGAGCCGTGCTCCCTCTTCCACTTGAGGACCTCGTCGGCGTTGAGGCCGTCCGGGTTGTAGATGCCGCCGTGGCTGTCGCTGACGGCGACGACCTTCATGCCGTACTCCTCGCTCATGATCTTGGCCATGAAGTAGCCGGCGTTACCATAACCCTGGATGGCTATGGTCTTGCCCTTGAGGTCCATGCCGAGGGCCTTGGCGGCCTCGCGGACGGTGTACGCAGCACCTTTGGCGGTGGCGTCTCCCCTGCCGAGTGAACCGCCGATACTGAGCGGTTTACCAGTGATGACACCGAAGGCCGGGCCCCTCCTCCTCATGATGGTCTCGTACTCGTCCATCATCCAACCCATGATCTTCGGGTTGGTGTAAACGTCCGGAGCCGGGACGTCGGTCCACGGGCCTATTATGTCATAAACAGCCCTTATGTATGAGCGTGCGAGCCTCTCCTGCTCGCCCTCGCTGAGCTCCTTGGGGTTGACTATGATGCCGCCCTTACCTCCACCGTAGGGGATGTCAACGACGGCACACTTCCAGGTCATCCAGGTGGCAAGGGCCTTAACGGTGCTGAGGGTCTCGGCCGGGTGCCAGCGAATGCCACCCTTGGTCGGGCCGCGGGCCCAGTTGTGCTGGACGCGGAAACCGGTGAAAACTTTAACAGAGCCATCGTCCATCTGGAGCGGGACGCTGACCTCCAGAATCCTCATGGGCCTCTTAAGCCACTCGAGAGCCTCTTCGCTTATCTCCATGAACTGCGCAGCCCTCTCGAGCTGCCTGACCGCCATCTCAAAGGGGTCCTGCTCAACCATGTTTACCACCTCAGGTTTCGGTAATCTGCGATGTCCACTTAGGCGTTTGCATATATAAACCTTTCGATAAAGAAGGCAGGAGAACCGTTGATTTCAAACAAACGGTTATATAAGGAAATTTTCGGCGGAACGGGCCAATCTATCGAAATTTTCAACGAAAAAAAGCGGTGTACATCCAGAATTTTTTATACATTGATGAACCTTGATGTTCGTCAATGGATAAATAATAAAAAGGGCCCTCAGCGAGAAGTCGGTCATCATAAACTCAGCTCACTCTCGTTGCAATCATCGGGCATCGTTACTACGGGAACGAAGTTAAAACCTTTGTCCGGATATCCTGGGGTTGCCATAATGTCATGGCCATGGCTTACGTTAGGGTTAAGTACTAACAAACCGGCAGAAACCCTTCTTTAGTAGTTTCACAACGTAGTAAATCGGCTTTTGTCGATAGAGGGGAGTAGAAAGCTTTTTATACCATGCCCTACGTTATACATAATGGCCCCTATGAGAACATAGGGGTCGTGTTACATCCAGTTTAGAATGGGGGTGTGTAGGGTTGGAACAACAAAGGGATCAATGGGCAACTAAGATTGGTTTGATTTTAGCGATGGCTGGAAACGCCGTTGGTCTTGGTAACTTTGTCAGGTTCCCAACACAGGTCGCCCAGAACGGTGGCGGTGCCTTCATGGTGCCGTACTTCATTGCACTGTTCTTCCTCGGAATACCAATAATGTGGGTTGAGTGGGTTGCCGGTCGCTACGGTGGCAAGTACGGCCATGGGACGCTCGGCCCAAGCTACTACCTAATGGCAAGGGAAAGCGTTAAACCGAGGGGCGCACTCTGGTGGGGTGTCCTGGCCGGGATGCTCGGATTTGCACTGACGGTTCTTCTGAACAGCTACTATCTGCACCTGATCGGCTGGTCCGCAGCGTACACGTACTTCAGTGCCGCGGGCTCGTACTTCGGACAGAACACAGGTACTTTCTTTGACAACTACCTCAGCAACCACGCGGAGGTCTTCCTGTTCTGGGGTATAACCGTCGTGCTGCTGGCAATAGCGGTAGGTCAGGGTGTCAGCAAGGGTATCGAGAGATGGGTCAAGGTAATGATGCCGTTGCTCTACATCTTCGCAATAATCCTGGTCGGCTACGTATTCGTCATTGGCTCCCCGATAAACCCCAACTGGAGCACAATAGACGGGTTCAAGTTCATCTGGAGCCCCAACTGGAGCTATCTATCAAGCCACTTCGCGGCGGTGATGCTGGCAGCCACTGGACAGATATTCTTCACGCTGTCCCTTGGAATGGGCATCATCCAGAACTACGCCAGTTACCTCGGCCCCAACGATGACGTTGCACTCTCCGGTATCGCCACGGTCTCACTCAACGAGTTCGCAGAGGTCGTTCTCGGCGGTTCGCTGGCCATACCCATCGCTACCGCGTACGCTTCGAGGATCGTCCCGGCCAACGTCTTCTCCCAGGGCAAAGACGCCGCCCTCTCATGGATAGGCCAGCACTTCGGACTGGGATTCTCATACACCAGCCTGCCGAACGCCTTCATCCAGATGGGAAGTGTGGGACGGCTCTTTGGAGCACTCTGGTTCCTGCTGCTGTGGTTCGCTGGATTCACGTCAGCAATAGCCATGTACAACTACCTCGTCGCCCTCCTCGAGGAGGATCTCAACATCAAGAGGAGCATTGGAACCTGGATAGTGCTGTTGATATACTTCATCATGGGACTCCCGGTCATTTACATCAGCACCTACATGAACCAGCTCGACAGCTGGATAAGCTTCCAGCTAACGCTGCTCGCACTGGTTGACATCATAGTGGCGGTGTACCTCTTCAAACCGAGCAACTTCTGGGATGAACTGCACAAGGGAGCGTGGATACATGTCCCAACATGGTACAAGTGGGTAACCGTTATAATAGCGCCGATACTCCTCCTGATACCGCTGGTCGGCAACTTCAAGAGCTTCGTCACGGGGAAGATCGGAATAGCACCGTGGACTGCAATAATAGTAATGTTCATCATAGGCGCCATAGAGAGCTACTACGCCATCAAAAAGAAGTACGCAGAGGAACTAGAAAAGAACGAGGTAATCGTGAGGCTGTGAGGTGGTTGATATGGGAAGCTGGGTAGTGTACATGATTATAGCATGGCTGATTATCCTCGGCATGGTAGCGTGGAGCCTTGAAGTCCTCATGAAGGCCGAGAAGCAAAGGGCTTAAATGCCCGACTCTTCTCTTTTAATATTGGAGGGATAACCGTGAAGAGTCCTGGCGTTCTACGGGATACAGCGGAGGTGCTCGAGAGCACACTGCCCCGGGTTGATAGGCTGACGGTAATCTCTGAGAAGGAGAAAGCCAAGGTAAAGAAACTACTCAAAGAGGCCGCGGAGGAGTTTAAGGCAGTTTCAGAGAAGGTCAAAAAGGACAACACTCAGCTCGCGGAGTTCTTCTACAAGAAGGCAACCCAGTTGAAAACGGAGAGCGTGGACAAGAACATAGAAAAGAACGGAAAAAAATCGTACATTCAAGCGGTAAAAAGGATGAACCTATACTCCAAATCCGCCATATACGACTTTGACCCCGATAAATTGAAGGAGCTTAAGAAATCCTACAGGACATATATATTCGGGATGACGTCCTTTTTCATCCTAGCGGGGGTTTACATGAGCCAGATAATGGCTATAACCGCCCTTATCCTCGCGATCCCCATAGTTCTGTCGATGCTGTCTCTTCAGAAGAGGGGATACATGGGGCTACTGCTGGCGTTCTCGGCGGTCCCCATACCGATCCTCCAAGGCGTAATGGCGCTTACCTACGGGCTTAGGGCCATAGATGACCCTGAACTGGTCAGCAAGATAGCGCAAACAATGGGAAAGAGCACATCGTTTGTACATGGGTACCTGGTTGTCATGATAGTGCTAAGCGCGGTAGAGCTCTATCTCATACTTACCGGGATTTACATGCTTTACAAGCACAGGCACGCTTTCCTTTAGTAAAGGGCTTCGTTGCCCCTTTCACCCGTTCTTATCCTCACGGCGTCCTGGACGGGAATAACGAATATCTTGCCATCCCCCGGTGTGCCACTCCTGGCGTTTCTGATGATAACGTCTACAACCTTCTCCAGGTCCTTATCCTTCACAACGACCTCTATCTTCATCTTGGGGAGGAGATCGTACGGAGGAACACCTCCCTGAACGCCCCTGCCCTGAACTTGATACGCAGTTAGCGGAACTATTCCAATCTGCTGGAGGGCCCCCTTAATCCTATCAAAGTCGTTGCCCCTAACGATGGCCTCGATTTTCTTCATGATACCACCGTTGCATATAAGCTCAACTCTGGAAAAAGGTTTCGAAAAAGAATGAAGAAAGCGGGGTGAGCTTAAACCTGAGACTTGAACTTCTTCAACCTCTTTAAGGAGATCCCACTCCTCAAAGCCAGTTCCTTGAGGTCGGCCCGCTTAAGATCCTCAACAGTGTAAACGCCGGCTTTTTTCAGCTTTTTAAGGGTTTTGGGGCCTATCCCCTTAATCCTCAGAAGCGCATCTTCCCCGGTATGCAGAGATTCGGTGATCCTCTCCGCCGTGCTATGAGGCCCTATTCGCTGAAGCTCTCCCTGTGGGGTTATAACCTTCGTCACCGCGGTTGCATAGGCCCGCTCACTGAGGGGTGCCCTGTTTACAGGGGTATCGTCCTCCCACCTTTCGGGGGGCAGTTCCGGCGGTTCAACGTACCTTGGAACCCACGGCGGGTTGTCGCTTATGTAGCCGAAGACGGCTGGAGAATTAAAAGGGTTGTCCCGCTCTTCCAAGGCATCTAGGAGTTCGGCATCGTACTCTCCAGGCCCAAAGTAACCTTCAAGTTCATTGGCCAGCCTGTGGAAATCCCGCGCATGCAGGAGGAGTCTTCTGCGGGCGTACTCTTCAGCCTGTTCCGTGGTTATCAAGAACTGCCAGTCGCTGGCCTCTAGAATGAGAAGCTCACGCGCCAGCTGCTCCAGGGTTCTATCTCCCAGACGATCCTTTCCGTAGTATCTGCTCGCCAGGGTCACCATCCTCTCCTCGGCGGAATAAACGTGCCCCCACGTCCACTCCGTTTCAGGGTTCCACCATGTTGAATGGTCGGAGTTGGCACCCCATGATCCCTCGGGCAGTTCAATCTCGTGTTTCTCCCCCCGATAGCTTTCCAGGTAGCGGCTTATCGTGGTCGTCTCAATACCGCGCTGGGACATGAGCTCAAGAACCCTGACGAGCCACTTCACTCCCTCAAACCACCAGTGACCAAAGAGCTCCGTGTCGTAGGGGGATACTATTATGCCTTTTTCACCGTACTTCAACTCGTGTTCCAGTAAGAGACGTTCGGCAAGGGATACAAAGTGTCTCGCATGTTCTTCAACCCGTTCCATGGCCCTCTCCGGGTCGTAGAACTCTTTCTCTCCAAGCTCCACCCCTTTACCCGTTATCCTCCAGTACTGACCGCCGCTCTTCTCCGCCTTCCTGTGGAACTCCCTGTACCAAAAATCGCCCGGATAACCGTAGCTGGCGCTCCACACCTGATGTCCCGTCTCCCTGTTGCGTGCAAAAACCGCCACGTTGGAGCCTTTAACCCAGTACGGTCTCAGGGTAGTCTTCTCCCCATCTGCCAGAGGAATCTCCCCGTAAACTCTAGAAACAGGACCCTTATCGATCAAAGTGCTCTCGACGAAGAAGTACTCAATGCCAACTTCCTCAAGAAACTTCTCAATGCCCTCCCTGATGATCCTCTTGCCACCAGGGAGCTCCCACTCCCCACCGGGTCTGTAAGCACACTCAGGCAACCAGATACCATGGGGCTTCACACCGAAGTGGCTCTCATAGCTCATGACCCCCGTGATGAGCTGTCCCCGTATGGACTCGTCCCTCCCAAGTAATGGGAGGTAACCGTGGGTTGCGGCGGAGGTTATCACCTCAAGGTACCCCTGATTCTGGAGCTCGCGGAGTTTCCCAACTATGTCCCCGTTTATGGCGTTCCAGTAGTCAAAGACCCTCCTAAAGTACCCCAGCATGAACTCAACAGCCCTCTCATCGTACTTTCCTGACCTGAGATCATCCTCCATGAGCCTGAGTTTTCTCCTCATGTACGCGGTAAACTCACCGGTCACGTAGGCGTCGGTAAGCTGTTCGGCCAGAATAGGGGTTACTCCAATGACCAGCTGGAACTTAATCCCTGAATCCCTGAGCCCCTCCAGTTCCATCAGGAGAGGAAGGTATGTCTCACTCATAGTCTCGTAGAGCCACTCCTCACCGAATGGCCATTTGCCGTGCTTCCTGACGTAGGGAATGTGAGTGTGAAGCACGAAGGTAAAATACCCTTTCATGTTTGTATCACCATGAGTGTTATTGCACTTGAAGTATTTAACCTTATTCCGGACAGCCATGGGCCCGGCTCCTCTTGTGGACATCGATGTACAGCGATGGCAATTAGATAACCCTTTAAACCCATGCCCCAATTCTCTCCGGTGAGAGAATGAAGGAAGGAATGAGCAGCGTTGACATACGCTACGTTGTGAGAGAGCTGCAGGATCTAGTTGGCTCGCGCGTCGACAAGGTGTACCATGACGGTGAGGAGATAAGGATAAAACTCCGCTCGAAGGAGGGGAGGGCGGATCTGATACTCGAGGCCGGGAGAAGGTTTCACCTGACAACTTACATAAAGGAGGCACCAAAGAGGCCATCAAGCTTCACAATGCTCCTTCGGAAACACTTGAGTGGCGGGTTCATCGACGCAATCGAGCAACACGACTTTGATAGGATAGTCAAGATCAGGGTAGGGGAGTACACTCTAATCGGGGAGCTCTTCAGGAGAGGCAATGTGATACTCCTCGGCCCCGGGAACCGAATCGTAGCGGCACTCCGATACGAAGAGTACAAGGATCGGCGCATAATGCCGAAGGCGGAGTACCACTTCCCACCAGCCAGGGAGAATCCGCTAGACGTGAGCTGGGAGAGGTTCCTCGAACTCATGAGGGGAGAAGACGTTGAACTCGTAAGGGCACTGGCCAGGAAACTCAACATGGGCGGGGCCTACGCCGAGGAGATCACACTCAGGGCTAACATCGACAAAACCAAACGCGTGGGCGAGCTGAGCGACGAGGAGCTACGCGTGGTCTTTAATGCCATGAGAGCAACGTTCAACGGGGAACCCAAACCAAACATCGTGTACAAGGGCGGAAGAATGCACGACGTTGTTCCCGTGGACCTGAAGAGGTACGGGCCCCTTGAAAAAAGATACTTCCCAAGCTTCAGCAAAGCCCTGGATGAGTACTTTGGGAAGATACTGCTGGAGAAGGCGAGGGCAGAACAGACGAAAAAGCTTGAAGACAAAAAGAGGAGCCTTCTGATGACTCTGAAGAAGCAGGAGGAACTGCTCAGGGGATTCGAGAAAGGGATGAAGGAGAACCAGGAGATAGGCGACCTCATATACGCAAACTTTGCCCTCGTAGAGCGTCTCCTTGAGGGGTTCAGAAAGGCTACGGAAACTCTGGGGTGGGAGGAGTTCAAGAACAGAATAGAAGAAGGAAAAAAGGAGGGAAACAGGGTCGCAGTAATGGTCCAAGATATGGACCCCCAGGAAAAATCGGTGACACTGGAAATCGAAGGTAAGAGGGTCAAACTGTACCTGAACAGGAGCATAGGGGAGAACGCGGAGCTGTACTACGAGAAGTCCAAGAAACTGCGACACAAGCGTGAGGGCGCCCTCAAAGCCTACGAAGACACGAAAAAGAAACTCGATGAGATAGAGAAGCTGATCGACGAGGAGAGCAAGAAAGCCCCATCCGTCAAAAAAATCGAGAGAAGAAAGAAGAAATGGTTTGAGAAGTTCAGGTGGTTCATATCCAGCGAGGGTTTTCTGGTTCTGGCAGGGAAAGATGCAGGCACAAACGAAATCCTGGTAAAGAGGTACATGGAGGATAACGATCTGTACTGCCACGCGGACGTGTACGGGGCCCCCCATGTGATCATAAAAGAGGGAAAGAAAGCAGGAGAAAGAACCTTGCTGGAAGCGTGTCAGTTTGCGGTCTCGATGAGCAAAGCGTGGAAACAGGGCCTCTACAGTGCCGACGCGTACTGGGCGAATCCAGATCAGGTAACAAAAGGGGCCCCAAGCGGTGAGTACATGGGAAAGGGGGCGTTCATGGTCTACGGGAAGAGGAACTGGATGCGTGGTCTGCCCCTTAAACTAGCCGTGGGGGTCATTAAATACGAGGGGGAAGATCATGTGGTCTGCGCCCCTCTGGAGGCGATGAGGTCCCACGCTGATAGGTACGTGATAGTGCGCCCTGGTTCGCTCAAGAAGAGCGAGCTAGTGAAGCGGATCAAAGGCATCCTCGGAAAATGGGGCTACAGCGTACGGGAAGAGGACATAATGAGCGTTTTACCTCCCGGAAACGGGGATATAAATGAGGTGGTCAACTGACGCCCCGACAGCGTGAAACTCAAAGATTAAGAATACAGCGGAACACTTAACACGGTGGAAGGAATGAAGCTCGAACCTTTGTACTCCACGGCCCGGAGCGAACTGGCCAAAGACCTGGTGTTTGAGATAGAGGGAGAACCAGTCACACTCTCGGTAAAGGGCATTCTACTGGCGAAGATAAACTCAAAGGGATATAATTTCTCGTTTTTTGAGCTCAGCGAGGATGAGATAGTTCTTGCGATTCAGATGAAGGGTTTCGTGGTGTACATCGGTATGGAGGCCGATGAAGATGTGGAAGAGGAGGCCTATCCCCAGATAGCGAGAATCCTGCTGGAGATCCTAACCCCCGGCGTCGCACTCCTAGTGGACCGGGCCGAGAGAACATACGAGGGCAGGGCCGATGTGCTCCTTGACGATGAAATGGGCCAGGACATGAAGGAGTTCTTCTACGGTCTGATACTGAAGCATAGGAGAGGAGAGAGCGTATACGAGCAGACGGAGGTTGCTTAACCCAGAAGCTCAAGGAGAACGAGCGCCCCCACCAGGGTGATGAGAACGATCACTGTCCTCCGGGTGTAGATCTTCGCGGCCCTCCTCTCATAGTAGCTCCTTGGGGAAACGTTCAGGATGTACAGCCCCAGCAGAGAACCGCTTAACAGTCCCAGAACGTTCTCAACTGTCAAGATGAGAGACCCCCAGAAAACATCTCCCCACCCCATGGCGAGTGATAGCCCCATCACCGTAGTTGGGGGAACGAGGGCGGCTGCTATGGAAACCCCTGCGAGGATCTCCGGGATTCGGCTGACTATCGCAACCACGCCCGCGTACCCCAGAAGCATCGCCAGCACTATGTAAACTATCCCGGATTGACCGCGGAGGAGTATCTCAGAGGTAGGCCCGTCCGGCATCGTACTTCCCAACCTCAGGAGGAGGGCGGCCACAAGCGCCGAGACGAATATCACACTGAGGAGTTTGATTATGGAGAGAACAGCCTCAAAGGCGTCCCGTCCTTTACCCATAACGATGTTTATTGAGAACCCATAGAGCGGACCCAGGATAGGAGAGAGAAGCATCGCGGATATTACCATGACGATGCTGTCGTGTATCAAGCCGAAGAGTGCCACTATGGACGCAACCGCACCGAGGGTAAGCTGGATCGGATCCACCTGCGCCTGGCTGTTGGCGGTCTCAATGAGGCCTTCTATCGTTGCCAGGCTCCAGCGTCGTTTGAACTTCCTCAGGGCCTTCACCGAATTCGTGTACTTGACGGACCTCCCACTGACGGGCGACCATGTTATGGAGGAGTGGGCCTTCCTTAGGTCCACAGCCCTTCCGAGTTCATCGACGATGTCGTTTATAACAAAGTCGGGTACAAAGGCGGTAAATTTAAGAAGGGAACCGCTACCGCCGTTAACACCCTCCACATAGAACTGGACATTCCACTTGGACAAAACACCTGAGACCCGCTCCCCCTCACCCTCGTCACAGTACACCTGAAGCTGGAGCATTTAGCATCATCCAAGTTAATGGGCCAACGTTAATAACGTTTCTGATGCGAGTTGAGGTCAAAAGTGTCAAAAATCCCCCCAACTTCTTTGGAATATTTGTCGTTTACACAGCTGTCATGCAGAAAAATATTTAAACTCGGTGCCCCTCTGTAGTCTGATGCCCATGAGGTTCGGGAGTGAGTGTTTTTGGCTTCCATGGGATTCATTCCGCGTTTGAGGTTAGTTTGAGAACCAGAAGGCGGGATCGTTTTTGGCGTTTCTAATTTAAGGGGGCCGTGTTTTTGGCGTCCCAGCCTGCAAAGAGATGATTAAGCCAGTGCACTCACTATTTCCCGGACGGATTGGGCAGATTAATCCCTGCGTTTTTGAGAGTTTCAACAAGATGGAGGTGGTTGTATGAAAGCCGTTCTGCCCGATTCGAGGATACCCACGAGGTGGTACAACATACTGCCAGACCTTCCGGAGCCGTTGGCACCGCCGCTGGATCCGGAGACGGATGAACCCATCGAACCGGGGAAGCTCCTCCGCATCTTCGCGGGGGAACTCGTCAAACAGGAGATGAGCTCTGAGGGATACATAGAGATACCCAAAGAAGTCCGGGAGCTGTACGCCAAGATAGGAAGACCAACCCCACTATTCCGCGCCACAAATCTGGAAAAGGCCCTAAGAACACCCACTAGGATATACTTCAAGTATGAGGGGGCAACCGTGACAGGTAGCCACAAGATAAACACCGCTTTAGCCCAGGCCTACTACGCGAGGGAGCAGGGAATAGAGAGGCTGATCACCGAGACTGGGGCTGGACAGTGGGGAACCGCCCTTAGTCTAGCCGGAGCACTCCTTGGCCTTAAAATCCGGGTCTATATGGCGAGGGCGAGTTACCAGCAGAAACCATACAGAAAGACCATAATGCGGCTCTACGGTGCCGAGATCTACCCCAGCCCAAGCGACAGGACGAAAGTTGGGAGGAAGTTCCTGAGGGAGGATCCGAATCACCCTGGTGGCCTCGGAATAGCGATAAGTGAAGCAATCGATGACGTCCTGAAGGATGAGAACGCCAGGTACGCCCTTGGAAGCGTACTGAACCACGTCCTCATGCATCAGACCGTTATAGGGCTCGAAGCCCAAGAGCAGATGAAGGAGTTCGAGGAGCCGGACGTTATAATAGGCTGCGTTGGAGGTGGAAGCAACTTCGCAGGTTTAGCTTACCCCTTCGTTAGGGACGTGCTCAGAGGTAGGACTGACTACGAGTTCATAGCGGTGGAGCCAAGGGCCGCGCCGAGCATGACAAGGGGAGTTTACAGGTACGACTTCGGCGACTCCGGCGGCTACACGCCAAAGATGAAGATGCACACCCTCGGCCACACCTACTACGTCCCACCGATACATGCCGGTGGCCTGAGGTACCACGGACTCGCCCCAACCCTCAGCGTGCTGATAAACCATGGCATCGTCAAGCCCGTTGCGTACCATCAGAACGAGGTCTTCCAGGCGGCGGAGCTGTTCGCCAAGACGGAGGGAATAATCCCCGCTCCAGAGAGTGCCCACGCCGTCAAAGGCGTCATCGACAGGGCCCTGAAGGCCAAGGAAGAAGGTAAGGAAGAGACCATACTTTTCAACCTGAGCGGACACGGTCTGCTTGACCTCGGAGGATACGAAGCATTCCTAGATGGAAAGCTCGAGGATTACGAACCGGACTACTTCCCAGCCATGGCAGGGGGACTCTAACCCCCACATAATTTTGTTTAGAGCCTAGAGAGAATGCCCCTCGGGTAGAAGTCCAGAGCGGCCCTGGCCTGTCGAACCTCCATGCCGATGTTTACTCCGAAGCTCATCAAATCCCTCGGGGAACGAACCTCCCACCTACCCCTAGCAGAACTCGTAACGAAACGCGGGGCCCTGTATTTGTTAACCAAACGCCATATCTCTGCCTGGAATCTAAGGAGGTGGTTAAGCTCATAGGGTTCAGCCTTCAAAAGGGGGGACAGTGAGAATCCAATGGCAACATCGCGCTCTGCCGCGAGCCTGGCCAGCACGTGGTCGAAGCCGGGGTCCTTCCTCCCGAGGCAGGGACATATCAGCGCATCCACCCCGACCTCTATGGCGGTGCGGTTGATCCTCATGTCGCCACCCTGGACGTAGATTAGAGCCCTTGGATTACGGTTCTTCACCTCCCTGATGAGGCTGGGCTTCTTCGTGATGAGGAGGATGGCCACTCTACCATAGGTCTCGCGGAGAGATTTTACATCCCTCTTTAAGGCACTCCAGTCAGGAGGCCTTTCGAGGACGAGCTCCTTTGTGAAGACAATCTCGTCGAACCATTCCTCCGCTAGCTCGTAGGCATCCCCGCTCCTCACATCCATCTCTACGAAGTGATCGCGGGAGAAAGAGACCTCTTCTGTCCCCGATTCTTGAAGGAGAACTTCCTCATTCATTCCTCCAGCCACTCCCTTACGGCTTTAACCACCGTTTCCTTCCTCATGGGAAAGGCCTTGACCTTTATCCTGATCTGGACGGCGTCATCACAGTCTTCCACCACGGGTTCACCCAGGTAGGTTTTCTGCTTGTTGAAGCGGACGTAAAACGTCCCTTCCTCGTCGACTTTCTCGTTGAGGCGCTCCAGGAGGTAATCCCTGCCCTCCCTATCCAGAAGTCCTTTGAAGTGGTCTAAAAACTGCCTCACCGCTCTGCTTCTTCTTATCTCGACGTTGACAACCTTGATAGGGTTACCGAAGAACCCCCTCGTCTCGTTTATGTCCCACAGTACATCATCGTCATCAATATCTTCCGGTATGAACGTGGAGATAGCCTCAAGAACCTTGTCCTCGTCTTCAGTTGCCTGGATGAAAGTGGTAATCCTGACATGATGGGCCCTTATCTTCCCCATTGCTCTCACCGGGGAAAATTGGGGCCGGTGCTTTAAAAGGTAATCCCCTAATCCTTGGATTATCTATTGACATCGGGAGATAAAACAGAAAATTGAAAAACACGAATACCCTCACCTTACCCCCCAGCCACACCTTACGAGCCTTCATTCCCACCATTCTCTTCCCGTCTCCGGTTTAACCAACAGCCCATGAAAGTCCCGACAAGGATTCCTATGATTAAGGCCAGGAGAAAAGCTTGGGAAATTCTCCCAGAGGAACTGGAAGCTGTGAAGTCTGAGGCCATGGTGCTGGATGAGATTACAGTACTGTCGTATCCGCTTAGCTCGTAGGTTCCTGTTACTAGGGGAGTTACTCTGTCGCCAAAATTTAGAACGGGAATAACCTCCAGGGTTTCCCGGAACAGGAAAACATAGTCTGTCATCTCCTTAGACTCAAATATCGGAACGAACTCGTTTCCCCTGAACGTTCCTGCGTAGGTTGTGCTGTTCCCGGGGAAGTATGAGAGTGCTGGGAAGTGCAACACGATCGCATCGTTCTCAAGCTTAGTAGCCCTCAACGACTCCGCAAAGGCCGTGGCGTTCACTATGTGGAAGTATCCCTTGAAAGAGCTCAACGGGATACTCACGATCCGCCCCTCTCCTGGAAAAGAAACCACAAGCTTATCCTTCTCTAATCTCACGGTTCCATGGGTTATTTGGTGATATGGGGTAACTGGAGTTGGTGTTATACATCCGTTTTTTATCTCAAAGATCATCGGATTGTTAAGGGACAGATTGTACGGATAAACCTTTGAAAAAGGGCGGTCGTTTATCATGATGTGAGGGGCACCCCCGTAGAGGAAGAGGTACCACGAGCCGTTTGAGTAGAAGGCCGCCGGAGGAGAAATGCCCAGATAGTCCAGATAGTTTCCGCTCCAGATGTAATACTCACCCTCACGAGAGACGTAGAACAAGAACATCCAGTCTGGGAGGGAGTCCTCAAAGATAATCTCCGTCGGTATAACTGATCCGTGGATAATTGCTCCGCCCAGCGTAAAGTTCAGTGGGTGGGCAATGATCGCGTACGTGGAGACGGATATGAAGAAGTCATCCTCCCCCGGAGAGACACTGGTCACGACGTTTATACCATCAACGACCTTACCGGCCGCAACCGTCGGGATAACGAGCAGGAGGAACAGTGCTGAACCCGCGAGGAGTTTAATCCCTCTCTTCATGACGCCCCCTCCCGTGCCTTAGTATTATTCCAATCACCAATCCAATCCCAACGCCAGCTATCCCGCCGAGCAAAACTTGACCATCTAAGGGACTTTTGAGAGTCTCAGGGTTCTCCAAAGCGCCCCGTGTCCTGGTGAGAGTTTGAGGAAGGGGACTTTCAAGGGTTACAGTCGTGCCACTGGAGTCTTCCCCTTTGCCCCTGCAGAATGGAACTCTGAAGGGTTTGACGTTCGGTGTTAAGATTACCTCGCCTAGTTTCGTCGGGTCGTACCTCAGCAGGGGTATGAAGCCGTGAGGATAGAGGAGAACGCCATAAGAGGGCATTTCGGTCCAGTTCGAGTACGTCTCAACAGCGGTGTAATTATATCCGGCGACGTAGAACTCCACCGGCTTTAAGAGGTAGTAACCCCCGTTCCTTTCAAGAAACCCCTCGTAAGGAACTATGAGAATAGCGCTACGGTTCATAAAAACCATGCCAGATACCGAGTGTCTCGTCGTGTTCGGGCCGAAGTACTTATTCAACAGCCCCTTGGAGACATTGAACGGAGTCCACCCAAGGGAGCCCTTAACCTCGGGGTCAAAAAGCAGGTAGCTTCCGTAGTCTTCTATCACCGCATACTTCGTCCCCCGAAGTTGCCAAGGGAATTCCGTGGAGTTCTCAACGGCCACCGCCACCAAACAGCTTCCATTGAAGCGGTATATTCCAAGGGCATGCCTCGGTCTGAGCTGCAGGGGCGTCGTGTTATGGTCAATGATGAGGTACTAGGAGAAATGCCAGGAACCCTCGTGAATATACCGGGGAAACGTGGAGAGCACAGGCGAAGGGGAATCCCGGGTAATCGTCTCCACGAAATATGCCCCGGAGCCGTTGATGTAAAAGAGGTAGTCAGTTCAGTTGTCCCACCAGCCCTTAGCCGGAGGGTACCTTATCGGGGGATATGGAATGCCGTAGCGAGGGAGGGTGAAGTTCGGACGTCCAGTTTCCACGCGATAGACCCTGATGGCAAGGAACGCGGAGT
>Ga0256840_1001400_pt1 | contig 22713 bp, 21 predicted proteins | sample 355202metaG_FD_185969 | JGI IMG/M metagenome (GOLD analysis project Ga0256840, IMG submission 185969) | Hydrothermal vent microbial communities from Mid Atlantic Ridge, Atlantic Ocean - 355-202 | ecosystem: Environmental > Aquatic > Marine > Hydrothermal vents | place: Atlantic Ocean: Mid...
TTTTTATGTTTGTCGTTATTTTTACGACGACTCTTCATGCTAGCCCTTTTAAAAATGGTTTTGACCTTGCTAACAGCATCATTCCTCCTGGAAAGATTTTTAGCGGTGGTCCTCCGCGAGACGGCATTCCCTCGATTGATAATCCAGAGTTTGTTTCAGCAGATAAAGCTGATTACCTCAAACCCGAAGATCGAGTATTAGGTGTAGCCATCAATGGTAAAGCTCGCGCTTATCCAATTCGTATTCTTAACTGGCATGAGATTGTGAATGATATTCATAATGGGAAGCCTATTGCCGTTACGTATTGTCCATTGTGTGGTAGCGGTATTGTTTACGCATCTACTTTTAACGGTAAGACGCATAAATTTGGGGTGTCAGGTTTATTATATAACAGCGATGTATTGTTGTATGACCGTGAAACAGAAACGCTTTGGTCGCAAATTTTATCCAAAGGGATTAGCGGGAAATTGGTGGGTAGTGAGCTAGAAATACTTCCATCATCACATACTAGCTGGAAAGCATGGTTGGCAAAGTACCCTGATACAAAGGTGCTTTCTACAAATACTGGTTCTAGCCGCGACTATAGCCGTTCACCTTATGGTGATTATGATAAGGGACGGGAAACCTATTTCCCATTAGCATTTCGCAGTCAAAAATACCACCCTAAAGAACGTGTGATAGGGATTTCAATTGATGGTAAACACAAAGTTTTTCCATTTACAGAATTAGCAAAAATTAAGAGTGGTGAGCTAAAAAATGACTTTTCTGATCAGCAGTTACAGCTAACGTTTGATGCCGAGAATCGAGATGGTGTCATCAAAGACTCTAAAGGGAATGTATTACCGAGCATTAACACTTTTTGGTTTGCTTGGTATGCCTTTCACCCAGATACAGAGATATTTAAAGCTAAATGAGAATTGATACTGCGTCGTGAAGACCTTGGTATAGCTGAACATAGATCAAGCCAGATTTGTTGTATTTAAGTTAAAATAGCAATGATCAAATCGTAAGGAGAATAGCAACTATGCATAAAATAATGGTTGAATTGCATCAAGATCATATTCATTTATCGCGCTTGCTTAAAATGTTGGATAGACACGTTAAAGTACTTCAAAATGATGGTGATCCTGATTTTATGATGATGATTGATATTGTTGAATATATTAGAAATTATTCTGATTTTTATCATCACCCAAAGGAAGATCATGTTTACAAGGTGTATAAATCAAGTGTTAATGAGGGGTCTCATATAGTTGATGGTTTACTCAATGAGCATCAACAAATCCCTAAAGTTACTGTAGCGTTTCAACAATTATTAGATGGAGCATTAAATGGGTCAATCATCATTAGTCGTGCAGAGTTAAGTGAAAGGATCAGTAATTTTATTGATATTCAAATGAATCACTTAAATGTGGAAGAGGAAAAACTATTTCCTTTGATTAATAAGACGATGACGAGTGGTGATTGGGTAAAAGTTGAAGCTCAAATAAAAGATAAAGATGATCCTCTATTTGGAAACACGGTAGAAAAGGATTTCGAAGATTTACTTCATATGATAGAGAACTGATAGTGAGCGCTACAATGAGATGATAATTAATTTTTCTTTTCTAAATACTCTGCTACAACCCAGCCAATATAATGATTAATATCATTATCATTCATTTCGGCAGTTGTATCATGCCACCACCCAGAAATAGCCGTAACCTCGCCGAGGCTAACATCAAAAGCTTCGGTGAATAATTTCATTAACTCTATTTGTTGTTCTATTTTCAAGTCCAAAACTAAATAACGAAGCATATCCGAGGGTGTTTTCCCTGATGTCGCCATACCATGAAGTGCTGAAATGATTTCAGGGTTTTTTTGAAGAGTAGTCATAATTATTTAATTCTCATACCAATTTCAGCGCCATCGTCTGGGTTAAGCACATAAAGATCTTCACCGCCAGGACCTGCAGCAAGCACCATGCCTTCAGATATTCCAAAGCGCATTTTACGCGGAGCTAAGTTGGCAACCATTACAGTCATTTTGCCTTCAAGTTCTTCAGGTTTGTAGGCTGATTTTATGCCTGCGAATACATTACGTTGTTCATCACCTAAATCGAGTGTGAGTTGCAATAATTTATCAGCCCCTTTTACGTGTTCGGCTTTAATTATTTTAACTACGCGCAAATCAATTTTTGCGAAATCATCATAGTCAATGGTTGGGCTGATTGGGTCATTTCCTAATTGGGAGTTTGACTGAGAGTCTTGGTCAGTATCAGCCGTACTTGTTTTAGCTTGTAATACGGCAGCTGCTGCAAGCTCTACTTTATTTGCTTCAAGCATGGCGGTGACTTTATCTTCTTCGATACGTGTCATTAAGGCTTTAAATTTATTGATTTCAGTACTAAACAATGGCGATGAAACACTATCCCACTGCAATTCACCTGCATTTAAAAATGCTTCTGATTTTTCTGCAAGTTCAGGTAATACAGGTTTAAGAAAGGTGATTATTGCACGGAACATATTAATGCCCTGAGAGCATATATCTTGCACTTCTTGCTGGCGATTTTCATCTTTGGCTAATACCCAAGGTTGCTTTTCATCAACGTATTGGTTAGCTAAATCTGCAAGTGCAATGATTTCACGCATGGCTTTACTGTAACGGCGGTCTTCATAAGCTTGTGCGATAGACTCACTTGCATCGGTAAATTGTTTGTAAAGAGCTTCATCAGCCATTGATGCTGATAATTTCCCATCAAACTTTTTACTGATAAAACCAGCGCAACGTGAGGCAATATTGACAACTTTACCAACTAAGTCACTATTAATACGTTGTTGGAAATCTTGCAGATTTAAATCAATATCATCAACGGTATTGCTAAGTTTTGCGGCATAATAATAACGCAAAGGCTCAGTCGGCAAGTGATCAGAAAAAACGCGTGCTTGGATAAAGGTACCACGAGATTTTGACATTTTTTGGCCATTCACATTTAAGAAGCCATGACAAAAAACAGCGGTAGGAATTCTGAAATTTCCAGACTTTAAAACAGCTGGCCAAAATAGGGTATGGAAGTAGGCGATGTCTTTACCAATAAAGTGATACAACTCAGTTTCTGAATCAGCTTTCCAATATTCATCAAAGTCCGTGCCTGTTTTATCGCAATAGTTCTTAAATGATGCGATGTAGCCGATAGGTGCATCTAACCACACGTAAAAGTATTTATCTTCAGTGCCAGGTATTTTGAAACCCCAATAAGGGGCATCACGCGAAATATCCCAATCATTCAAGCCGCCATCTAGCCACTCATTCATTTTGTTGGCGATTTCTTTTTGTACTGAGTCGCCGTTAACCCATTCTTTCAAAAAGTCACTGTAATCGCTGACCTTAAAGAAGTAATGCTCGCTATCTTTCTCAATGGGAGTTGCACCAGATACGACAGAATATGGGTTCTTTAATTCAGTGGTAGAGTAGGTCGCCCCGCACGCTTCACAATTATCACCGTATTGATCTGCTGTGCCACATTTAGGGCATTCGCCTTTTACAAAGCGATCAGGTAGAAACATATTGGCTTCAGGGTCGTAAGCTTGTTTGACGACCTTAGTGCTAATATTGCCTTTGTTTTTTGCTGATAAATATATTTGCTCAGAAAAATTCCTATTTTCATCAGAGTGTGTGGAATGAAAATTATCAAATGCCACATGAAAATCAGAAAAATCACGCTCATGCTCCACTTTCATATTATCGATCAATTCTTGCGGTGTGATTTCTTCTTGTTGTGCGCGTAGCATTATCGGTGTGCCGTGAGCATCATCTGCACAAACATAGATACAAGAGTTGCCACGCAAACGTTGAAAACGAGCCCATATATCAGTTTGAATATATTCTACCATGTGGCCTAAATGAATGGGGCCATTGGCATAGGGAAGCGCGCTAGTAATAAGAATTTTACGTGATTTGTCAGTTTGGTTCATAGTAAATAATCGTATTTTCAAGAAAGGAATATCTGGGTATCTTTTGATTTTGTTGGGCATCATATCCTAGGCGCACTTTGAAGGGAATGCTTAATGCCTTCACATAAAGTGCAATAATGAGGATGATATTCTACGAGCTTATAGATTATATCTAAATTGTTTGGAACTCCCTAAAAGAGTGACAAGAAAATTGCTACAACTATAATGTTATCTCTTTCAGGTTTTTGGATAAAAGATATGGATAAGCGTTTAATTTATCGAGTAGTTTTAAAGCTGTTATTCCTGCTTTTGTTAGTGGTGCTTACTCTTGTTTTTTTCCGTTCTCTCTTTACAAAATCACATGATGAAATCCCTCTTCAAACCTCTTTGTCGGTTGTAGAACTTGATGTGAATGGGATGGTGAAAGGAGATATAAGGAAAATACAGTGGAATGGAAAACAGGTCAGTGTTTTACGACTTGAAAATAATAAATATTTTACTTATATCAATGTTGGTGACTCTGGTAACTGCCCGCTTTTTAAAGAGGCGAATGGATTTAAAGATATTTGCACCGGTACACGGTTTGACTTTTTAGGAAGACAAAAAGGTAATGAAGAACAAGGGTTTAAGCTAAAATCCCCACCTAGTTATTACCAAGATAATAAGTTATATGTAGGCGAGAAGAAGTAAATAATACAAAAATATAATTGCATACCGACCGGTATGTATGTATAAAGTCGCTATGTCTCAATCATCTTACTTTAGCGATAAACCCAAGCAATGGTGGCACATCTGGTCATGCGAGCATTGTAATGGGTCTTCCATGCTTGATAAAAGCTCTGAAACACGTGGGAAAATTCTTATGGCGGCTTTTGATGAAATTTATCATCGAGGCTTTCAGGCTGCCAGCCTTAGTAATATTCTTAAAAATACAGAAACTACGAAGGGTGCACTTTACCATCACTTTAAAAATAAATTAGAGTTGGGTTATGCAGTTGTTGATGAAGTTATTTATACAACGATAAAAGCAAATTGGATTGATCCATTAAAAGAAACAGATGATCCTATTACTGTCATTCAAGAAATTTTAATGCAGTCTGGTGATCAGATGACAGAAGAAGATGTACGTCTTGGTTGTCCTCTCAATAATTTAGCACAAGAAATGACTCCCATTGATGAGGGGTTTAAACAACGTATCACAGCGGTATATAAAGAATGGCAGCTAGCAATTGAAGAGGCTTGCGAACGTGGTAAAACGGCAGGAAATTTAAGAACTGATGCAGATTCAAAACAATTGGGTGTGCTTTTTGTAGCAACACTCGAAGGTTGTCTTGGGCTTGCGAAGAGCTCTCAAAGTTTAGAAACTTTGATGATTTGTGGTCAGGGCTTGGTAGAACAGTTAGAATTACTTAGGCCATTATAATAATTTATAGAATCAAAAAAGAGTATTAATAATGATTGAAAAGTATGCAAGTTTTGTTGTTAAGTTTCGCTGGTTGTTTTTAATATCAATCATTTTACTCGTAATGCTAGCGGGTATGGGGGCGAAAAATCTATTTTTTAATAACGATTATCGAATCTTCTTTAATGAGGATGACCCACGTCTTCAAGCTTTCGAGAATTTACAAAACACTTATACGAAGAACGACAATGTTTTATTAGTGTTAGCACCAAAAGATGGAAAGGTGTTTACGCGAAAAACCTTAGCCGCAATTGAAGATATTACGGAACGCGCATGGGCTACTCCTTATTCGATGAGAGTGGATTCACTTTCAAACTACCAACATACTGAGTCAATCGAAGACGATATGGCTGTGGCTAATTTATATGAAGATGCTGCTAATTTAACGGATGCTGAATTAGGGAAAATTGAAGCGATCACTTTAAATGAACCACTGTTACTACATCGATTAATTTCAGAAAAATCTCATGTCACCGCTATTAATATGACTATGGAATTTCCTAAGAAAATCATGGTTGTAGATGCAGATGGGAAAGAGACAGAAAAGCTAGCAGACCCTACAAAGCAAGTAACAGAGGTTGTAGTTTCGGTACGCGCCCTAAAGGATTACATCAACAAAACATATCCCGAAATTACAGTTTATTTGTCTGGCATAGTGATGATGAATAATGCCTTTGGTGAAGCAACAATTTACGATATGTCGCATTTATTACCACTGGCATTATTGCTAATTCTCATTACGGTTTTCTTTTTATTACGCAGTATCAGTGGAACAATCTCCACATTAATTGTAATTATATTCTCAGTTGCATCTTCGTTCGGTATAGCAGGCTGGTTGGGAATTGAATTATCATCACCTGTAATGTCAGCCCCAGTGATTATAATGACATTAGCTGTGGCTGATTGTGTCCATATTTTATCGACATGGATTTCTGAGATGCAAAAGGGGAGTGATAAAAAAGTTGCTATGCGTGAGAGCTTACGTATTAATTTTATGCCCGTTTTTCTTACATCATTAACGACGGCAATAGGTTTTTTATCTCTAAATACAAGCGATGCGCCACCGTTTCGTGATTTAGGAAATGTGGCAGCAATCGGTGTTATGTCAGCCTTTTTCTTTTCAATATTTTTATTACCTGCTTTGGCAACGATTCTCCCTGTGAGTGTTAAACAACGTGAGACTAAAACATTAAAAATCATGTCTAATTTTGCAGAATGGGTTATTCGTAAGCAGAAGATGCTGTTAATGGTAATGGCGAGCATTGCAATTGTCTTGATTGCGTTAATTCCTAGGAATGAACTTAACGATGTTTTTGTACATTACTTTGATGAACGTATTGAGTTTCGCACAGATACAGACTTTATTACGGAGAATTTAACGGGTATTTATAATATTGAGTACTCGATTGAAACGAAGAACTCAGGCGATATTTCTAATCCACAGGTGCTTGCAGATATAAAGAGATTCACCGACTGGATGATGACCCAACCAGAGGTTATTCATGTAAATACGGTTACGGATACATTCACTCGTTTGAATAAAAATATGCATGGCGATCAGGAAGAATTTTATAAGCTACCTGATTCACGAGAACTTGCGGCACAGTATTTATTACTTTATGAAATGTCATTACCATTTGGTTTAGATCTGAATAACCAAATTGATATAGATAAGAAAAGTACCCGTATTACAGTGACGATGAAGACAATGTCTACTAAAGAAGTATTGATCGTTGAAAAACGCTTTGATGATTGGATGGTAGCGAATATTCCTGAGCTAAGAGCTGTAGGCGTGAGTCCAACAGTGATGTTTGCACACATCGGTATGAAAAACATCATCAGTATGTTGAGTGGTACAACGATTGCACTGGTGTTGATATCGTTGATTTTAATATTTGCATTAGGTTCGTGGCGTTATGGCTTGTTAAGCTTAATTCCCAACCTTGTACCAGCAGGGATGGCGTTTGGCGTATGGTCGTTGATTGATGGTGAGATTGGCATGGCGCTATCTGTTGTTACGGCGATGACGCTCGGAATTGTGGTGGACGATACTATTCATTTTTTGAGTAAATACTTACGAGCGAGAAGGGAACAAGGTTTGAATGCTGAAGATGCCGTTCGCTATGCCTTCTCCACGGTTGGGGTTGCTTTATGGGTAACCTCAGTGGCGCTCGTGGCTGGTTTCTTAGTGTTGGCAACATCATCATTCAAATTAAATTCAGGCATGGGGCTATTAACCGCAATTGTTATAGCAATTGCTTTGATTATTGACTTTTTACTATTACCCCCCTTATTAATAAAGTGGGATAAATGGCTAAGCAAAGGTCAAAATAAAGTAGCAGGATAAAACCGATAATCGGTGAAATGTTCTGTGGAACTGTCAGGCACGTTATTTGTCTGACAGAGTATATAAAAAATATGGAGAAACAAGATGTTATCTAACAAGGCTTTATCATTTTCACTACTTGCGTTGTTGACCTTATCATCAGCAAGCGTAATGGCAGAAACGCCAGAACAAAAAGGTTTGCGTATTGCAAAAGAAGGCGATGCTAAAGACACAGGTTTCGGTGATTTTACCGCTAATATGGTTATGACCTTAAAAAATCGAGCTGGTAAAACAAGCAGGCGTGTCATACGTAGCAAAACGCTAGAAGGCAAGGGCGATGGTGATAAATCTTTATCACTGTTTGATGAGCCAGCTGATGTAAAAGGTACAGCGATGCTGACTTTTTCACACGGTTTAAAGGCAGACGATCAATGGTTGTATTTACCTGCACTAAAGCGTGTTAAACGTATTAATTCACGTAATAAGTCTGGTCCATTTATGGGTAGTGAATTTGCTTTTGAAGATTTGGGCTCGCAAGATGTTGAAAAGTACAAATACAAATACTTACGCGAAGAAGCTTGTGGGAGTGGTTGGAAGTGTCATGTTATTGAGCGTACCCCAGCATATAAATATTCAGGCTACACCAAACAAGTAACATGGATAGATACTAAAGAATATCGCCCAGTAAAAGTTAAGTATTACGATCGTAAAAGAGCACTATTAAAGACATTGCAAGCAACAGGCTTTAAACAGTTTTTAGGCAAATACTGGCGTCCAGCATCTTTAAGTATGGTAAATCACCAATCAGGTAAAAGTACTATTTTGCAGTTTTCTAATTACAAGTTTAACACCGGCTTATCATCACGTGATTTTAATAAAAAATCATTGGCAAGATAAGGGCAAAACAGTATGTCTGCTTCTGCTGAGTATGTTGAATATATAAAAGAGCTACTCAGTGGATTCCCTGATTTAACCACCCAAAAATACTTTGGTGGCGTAGCCTTTCGGTCAAGTTGGTTTGGAAAAGATACTCAGTTTGGGGTTATATTAGACGATGTAATGTATTTTGTGGTGAATGATGAAACACGCCCAAACTATGAAGAAAAAGGTATGAAGCCATTTTCTTATGATAAGAAAGACAAAACCGTTATTGTAAAAAAGTGGTTTGCAGCTCCTGAAGAATTGTTTGATGATGCCGAGCTTATGAAAGAATGGGCAATGGAAGCTTTGGAGGCTGCTGCTAGAACAGCATAAAAGGAAAAAATGAAAGCACTAGAATTGAAGATTCCCCCGCCTGTTTATGCTTTGAGCATTGCACTTTTGATGTGGTTGTTGAATAAGCATTTTCCTCTTGCTCATTTTATAAACTCACCTTGGAATAAAGCGGGACTGGGTATTATTATACTTGCAGGTATTTTTGATTTGTGGTCATTACTTTTATTCTTTAAGAAAAAGACAACTTTTAATCCGATGAAACCAGAAACAACCACGGGTTTAGTGGTAAAGGGCTTATATAAAGTTAGTCGTAATCCTATGTATGTAGGAATGCTAATTATGCTTTTTGGTTTCGCTTTTTGGCTGGGTAGTGTGACACCATTTTTAGTTTTACCGCTGTTTTATTTTGTTATAACAGCCATGCAGATTAAACCTGAAGAAAGATTTCTCTTAGAAAAATTTGGAACAGAATACCAACTGTATAAAGATAAAGTAAGGAGATGGTTATGAATAAAATAAGCCAAAATATATGTTTTTTAGATGCCACCCCCCCTCTTTTTCTTGGTTTTGTACGAGGAATGGCTGCAATAGCAGTAGTATCTACTGTTAATTTATATGCAGGTGAGATATCAGGAAATGTTTCTGTAGAAGGAACATACTTTCCTAGTAACCCTGCATTTACAGAACAGCAAAAAACAGGAGGGGTGGCAATCAGTATTCAGCCAGAATATAAACATAGCTGGGACAATGGTAATGGTTATAAAAAGTTTACCTTTAGCCCTTTTCTGCGCTGGGATGAACAAGATAAAGAGCGAACCCATGCTGATATTCGTCAGTTAGATTTCCTCTCAAGCAAAGGTGACTGGGAGTTTCAACTTGGTATTGGCAAAGTTTATTGGGGCGTAACAGAGTCGCAACACCTAGTTGATATTATCAATCAGACAGATGCAGTTGAAGGCACAGATGGTGAAGAAAAACTAGGTCAGCCATTATTTCGAGTGAGTCGTATAACTGATAATGGTGGTTTAGATTTATATGTATTGCCGTATTTTAGAGAAAGAACTTTCTCAGGGATTAAAGGGCGTTTTCGTGCACCACTAGTTGTAGATAAGAATGCATCAACATTCGAGTCAGCGTCAAAAGAAGAGCATATCGACTTTGCTCTTCGTTGGACTGAAACATTTGATGAGTTTGATGTTGGCTTTCATTATTTTGATGGCACTTCACGTGACCCAATCCTTTCTCCAATTAGTGCAACAAGATTGAAAGCACATTATCCATTGATCGCACAAATAGGTCTTGATTTGCAGTACACGGGTGAATCAACTATTTGGAAGCTAGAAACAATTAATCGTGACTTTGATGATGCGAGTATTAAAGATTACACTGCCGTTGTTGGTGGATTTGAGCATACTTTACCTGCTTTTGAGTCCGGCTCTGAACTTGGTTTATTAGCTGAATATCATCATGACTCTCGTGGTGAAGTAGCAAGTGCCCCTTTTCAAAATGACCTCTTTGTTGGTGCGCGCTATGCATTGAATGATGAAAGTGGTAGTGAAGTGCTCGCAGGAGCTTTTGTTGATTTAGATAATCAAACCAAGAGTTTTCGTATGGAAGCCAGTAAGCGTCTAGGTAAAGGCTTTAAAATAAATTTAGAAGGGCAGGTTTTTTCTGATGTAAATGCCTCAGACCCAATAAAAATATTCGAGAAAGATGACTTCGTAAAGTTAGAATTGCAAAAATTCTTCTAATAATTTTGCTGAATTCAAGTTTCGATTAAGGGCAAAAATATTAAAGATTATTCTAATAGTAAATTAAGTCAGGTCATCAAAGAGAAATAATTCGTGCGCAATATATATAAGATCATATGCCTTAATTTACTTTCTTCTTTTTGATATTTTATAGAGTCTATTATCCTTTAATTTGAGATATTTTCCCTGTTTTTTGAACTGGAGTATAAGAATAATATGCCTGATTATAATTAGGGTTGACTGATTTACTTATTTTAGTCAAAACAGATCCAATAATATTAGCATTGGCTCGATCAAGGCGTTTTAATGCATCAAGTAATGTCGCTTTACGCGTCTTACCTGCCTCAATAGCAACTATGGTGGCATTGGAAAGATTTGATAAAACCAAAGCATCAGCTAGACCTAAAATAGGTGGTCCATCAATTATAATATGATCATATTGCTGGCTTGCTGTTTCTAGTAACTCAACCATTTTATTACCTGATAATAACTCTACCGGATCAGGAGGAATTGGGCCGGAAGTGATTACACTTAGGTTCTTAATCATGCAATTATGACTTATATCACCGTGCTCTGAATCAGTCGATGAAAGATAGTTTGTTAAGCCATTATCATTTTCGAGTTCTAATAGATTATGAATACTTGGTTTGCGTAGATCAGCGTCAATCAATAATACGCTATTACCTGCTTGTGCATAAGCCGTTGCAAGATTAAGGGCAATGGTACTTTTACCTTCAGTAGCTGCAGAGCTTGTGATGAATATGCTTTGTGGAGCACCACTTCGAGTAGAGAAGCGTAAACTAGTTCGTAAAGAACGGATAGCTTCTGCAAGTGTAGATCGAGGCTCTAGAGCAGTGTGCAATGCAAGTTTCTTTGGTGATACATTTTCAATATTAGGGAGCAGGGTTAATACGGGTAAACCTGACAACTTTTCTAGTGTATCTGAATCTTTGATGCTGTCATCGGTAAATTCTCTTAAAAAGGCAATGCCCATTCCAAGTAATAACCCTAGTAATAAACCAAAGGCTAGATTGGTTTTTAAGCTAGGCTTGAATTTACGAGATGGTACACCTGCTTTATCAATAATTGAAATATTATTAGTACCAGTTCTTCCTGCTACGCTTGCCGCCATGAGTTGTTCAAGCTGTTTGTCGTATGAAAGTTGGTTTATCTCAACTTCTCGTTTAAGGCGGTTGAATGTTGTATTTTTAACTTGTAAGTTGAGGCTGCTTTTTTTAAGTTTATTAAACTCCTCTCGCAACATACTTTCTTTTTCTTTTGCCGCTAAGAACCCAGTGTGTAGGGCTTCGTTGATAGAAGTACCTTCCGTTGTTACTTGTTCACGAAGCTTATCAATTTGAGTTCTTAAGCGACGAGCACTTCTTTTGCGTTTATTTTTTATTTTTTGATATTGTGTTTCCAGTCTTGCGGCTGCTTTTCTCAATGAAATGATGTAAGGGTCATTAATTGTGCTTACAGAGACAGAGTTATTTTGTGGGGATTTAAGAGCTAGCCTGTAAGTGGCTTCCGCATCTATTCTTTCATTCTCAGCAATAACAAGTTCTTCAGCGCGTTTTTTTAGGGTATAGCTACTGGCCGATTCACCATCTATATTCTGTACAATATTATTTTCACGAGCATAATTATTGAGTTTATTCTCGGCAACTTCTAGGCTTTTCCTTGTTTCTTCAAGGTTCTCACTAACATAATTTTTATAGGATGATGCTGTCTCGAAACGTCTTTCAAGATTCTGACGAACAAATGTTTTAGCAATAGCATTATTAATATCAGCTGCTAATTTTGGGTCAGATGAGTCATAGCTGATACTTAGTAATTGTGAATTACTAATAGGTTTTACAGTTAAGTTATCTAAAAAAAGTAATTCAATCTGATCATTGTTTTGCTCTTTTTCTTTTGGTTCTGTACCAAACAACTGTTTAATTTTTGCCGTCAAACTTGTAGGGGTGCCTTTGGTAGCAATATTTAATTGGTCAATAACACGTCGTGCTAAAGTTTTACTTTGGATTAACTGAATTTGGGTTTCAAAAAAGTCACGGTCACTTCGTGATGCTTCAGCGTTTAATATGCTTTCACTTGGGCCGTTAGCATAACGTTCAATTTTTAGAGTAGACGTTGCACGATAGGTCGGTGGCATCATTAAAGTTATAATTAATGCTAATAACAATGTCGTGAAAGCAGTTGCTAAGATGAGTTTTTTACGACGCGTTAAAACGGTAATAAACTCTTTTAAATCAAGTCCTCCAGATTGACTCAATAGTTCATCTGGATAGTATCCATTCGTGTAATTAGTTAAATTATCTGTTGAGTGATTATCTTGTACTATTCGTGAAGGTAAGCTTTTTCTTGAGTCAGAATTCATATTCGTTGCTATATTTAGATTGCTAGTATTGGATTATCTTATGGTGACTTTATTAGTTCAAAAACTAGTAGATAAAGTTCACTTTTAAAACGATGAAAGAATAGGGAGTTATTATGGTTCTCGTAACTGAGGTTGAAAATTAATTGTCGCGTATTTTAACAAGTTACCGTATTAGTAACAACTTATGAACGAGTAAACGGTAGATTATGATAATTTTCTTCTTATTATTTTTCTTATGGGTGTTTCAAAATATTTATAAGATAAAATTGAGATGATGATTAATAAGATGAGAAAAATATAAAAGTGGATTGTTTCTGATGCGCTAAATCTAGGCATAATAACTTTGTCATAAATTCCGTGAACCGGTTTTTGTAGAATATACAATGAATAACTTGCTTCACCCAAGAGTATTAACCAGCTAGCACTAAATAACTTTGTTATTACGCCTTTATGCTTTGCTAGCAATACAATAAACAGCAAGAAAAAAGGGGCAAGTAATCCATTGGTAAAGGCAAGTTTTATATTCAGCAATGTTTCTAGGTGAGGGCGCCCCCAGATTAATAAAAATATTAAACCTAATGAAAGTATAAGCCAAAGTGAGTTATTGTTTTGGTTAGTATTTGGATTCTTTTTAAAATATATACCACATACCAGCCCAGCAACAAAGGAGTTTAGATGCATTAAAGGATTGTAATAAATGAAATCATGTAACAAGGACTTAGGTAGATATTCACTAGAATTTAATTGAGAAAGCAAAATTAATTGAGTAGCTAGCCATAGAATTACTGTGAAAATAGCTAGTGATTTAGTACCAAGTTTGTAAACCCAAATTAGTAAAAATGGAAAGCATAGGTAGAAAAATGCTTCAACTGATAAAGACCAACCAGGTGTATTAAGCGTGATTGGATAGCCTGGGATCCAAGATTGTAACAGTGTTAAATGTAGGGGGAGTTCTTGCCAATTCCCTGCTAAATCTTTAAATTTTGCAGCAACAATAATTAACAATGCTAAAAGATAGACAGGGTAAATTCTTGCGAAACGAGCAATCCAATATTTTGTTTTATTAATATTTATTTGGTCTTTTTTCCCTGGCTGGTAATAGGCAATTGCCATAATAAATCCAGAGAGTACATAAAAGTAACCAACGGCGATTGGGCCTGCAATAATATTTTCAAATAGAAAAGGAATATTAGCGGGGAAGACACTCTGACCATAATGGAAAAATACCACAGTTAGAGCTGCAATAAAGCGTGTGAATGTTATTTGATCAAGTTGCAATGTAGGTAATGTTAATCTATTAGAAAATGAGATGTTTATTAGTAAGCATTTTTATCAGTAAACCCACGAAATACCGTTAAAAAGATAATTTTAATATCTAGCCAGAGACTCCACTCACGCATATATTCTAAATCAAATTCAATACGTTTTCGCATTTTGTAGATAGTATTAGTCTCACCACGCCATCCGTTAATTTGTGCCCAACCAGTAATGCCCGGTTTAATCATGTGACGTAACATATATCCTGGAATAACAGTACGGTATTGTTCATTATGAGCTACCGCATGAGGGCGTGGACCAACGATTGACATTGTGCCTTGAATTACATTGAAGAACTGTGGAAGTTCATCTAAAGAGGTCTTACGTAAAAACTCACCAATTTTAGTGTAACGGGAATCGCCTTTAGTGGCTTGCTTTACATCATCTCCATCTTCACAAACAGTCATAGAACGAAATTTCCAGACACGAATTTTTTCACCCTTTAGACCGTAGCGAGTTTGTTTGAATAGAATAGGCCCCGTTGATGTGAACTTAACTGCTGCTGCAATACCTATTAAAACGGGTGAAATAAGAGCAAGAATAATTGTACCAAACAATAGATCTTCAACACGTTTTATAAAGGCATGATCAGCTGAAAAGGGAGAATCATAAATACATAAGACAGGGTTGTCTGCTATTTCAATAAACTTGCTATGGAGTAGGTTGGTAGTAAAATAATCAGGGAGTAAACGGATAGGAGTTGCACTATCAGAAAGCTCGTCTAATAATCGTAGCATCCGCTTACGTGCCTCTACGGGTAGAGCAATATAAATCTGATCCCATTCACCACTGCGTGCGGAAGCGATCATGTCATCAAAGTTACCCAAGTGAGAATAATGGTTTAGAACTTCGCTGTGTATACGTTCGGTTCTATCGTCATAAAAGCCTACAACATTGTATCCAAATTCAGGTTTGTTTTCTAAGTCACGTGCAAAATGCAAGCCATTTTGTGTCATACCGACAATAGCTACAGTTCGGTTATTAACGCCTAAGCGACGCAGGTGAGCAAAAATTTTACGAAGCGTGTATCTTGCAAGAACGAGCAAAATAGGAGTTACAACGAGCCAGGCGATTACAACTACGCGAGAAAACTGTTCGCTAGTTTTTGTTACAAAGGCGATAAAAACTAATGATAAAAAGGTAATTAGCCAAGCTAGTGTGACTCTTAAAGCTTCATCGCGTAACGGACGACCACTCCAAGACGTATAGATGTCTGTTAATCTGCCAACAACCCCAAAGATTACAACAGCACTTAAGCCAGCTAATAAATAGCCTTCAACATTATAAAATTTGGTGTATGGTGATCCAAGAAATAATGTAAGGACAATAACGAGGATATCGATTGTCCTATAAATTAACTCCGAACTGATGTGTTTTTCGTCCAATGTTTATGAATCCTTTCATTATTTTTCAATAAGTGAGTGAGCCATTATATATAAATTGTTCATATTTTTCGCTGATAATTTATGAACGTGATAATTCTAGGGAGGAAGTGTAATTTTTACCTTGAAGAAGTATCTTTTTCCCATTGATAATTATTTAGATTTTTGAACTGTTTATTTGCTCTAACACGAATGATTAAAGCGATTAAGATATAAATACTTGTAGGTATAAATTCTTTACTGAATATTCTCGATTTCATCACGTTGCCATAACTTTTGGCTTCTTGAATAGGACACTTTTTGCGTGCAATTAACTCCATGTTTCCTAAGCGAGCTCGGGTCTTAATCTTAATGAGTGAGAAAATATCGCGCGGTGCAGTGATGTATATTTCTGCCCCTTTAATATTAGCAATTTCTTTGTTTTTAAAGTGGCAACGGATAAATCCATCATCACCAATAACATCAGCAAATACATTAAAACGCTGGCGGCCTTTTTTAGTTACGATGAAACTACATGTAGCGATAACACCTTCTTTTATGTAAGGAAGTTGTGTCCAAACTCTATAATACGTTTGTACTAACCAAGATGATTGCCGAGTATCAATAATAGGCGTTGGTGCCGCTAATTGTGTATCGCTATTTTCTAAAGCCTGCGTGATGTGTGAAATGCAGTTTTCACTGAGTTGGGTGTCTGCATCAATATAGAAAATAGGGTAGCTAATACCTAGTTCTTTAGCTTTCGCTTCTCCAAGATTGAGGGCATTAGTTTTTGATGGCTTTTCAATATCGAGGCAAACAACGTTGGGAAATTTACTTTTTACTATTTCTACGGTGTTATCAGTGCATCCATTGCAAGGTACAATAATGTGGTCAATACCATCTTGATTAACAATACTATTGAGACATTCTTCAATAACACTGGCTTCATTATGGGCAGGGACGATAACAGTAGCCATTTAGCGATATCCTCGTAACCATTCTTTACGCTGACTATAAACAATACGCCATTCATTTCGAGTTGGAATTTTACTTTTCTTAATCAAACTGAGTAAATTTAATGCCATCATTTTATTAAATACATGCCAAACTAATAAGCTTTTGTAGAGTGGTTTTTTCCAATTAGCGTAATGTTTGTTGATAAGTTCAGCTTTACCTTTAAGGAGCTTTAGCATTTTCCCTGAAATGTTAGTTTCACTAACGCCACCATGATGAATAATTCTGGCATCAGGTGTGACACGAGGTTGGTAACCTTTTTTTATAGCACGAATACAGTAATCAGCTTCTTCTGCATACATGAAGAATGTTTCATCTAATCCTTCTAGCTCTTCCCACAAACGACGTGGTGTTAAGAAGAAACAACCTGTAATCACATCGACTTCACGCTCACTTTTTCTATCCCAACAACCATAATTATCATGATTAAAAAAGCAACTGCCTTTAAAAATTTTGCTTAAACCTAATGCCATAAAGGATAAGGTTTTAAAAGAGAGTTGCGCACGGGCATTATTAGGGTTTAGGCTTAGATCATTATTGAGTGTAACACCACCCCAGATTCCTGCCTGTGGTGTATTTTTGGCATATGCCATTAGTTTGTCAATCGCGCCATCAAGAATGACAGTATCAGGGTTGAGTAACAATACATACTCGCTATCACTGGCTTTTGCACCTATATTTACACCACCAGAAAAACCTAAGTTAGCACCTGTTTGAATGATGGTTACATCTGGGAATTTATTGGCTATCAGCTCTTCAGAGCCATCTTTAGAGTCATTATCAACCATGATAATATTGAAGTCTGTATCGCGAGTTTCTTCGTAAATAGACTCAATCGCCCGTTTTGTATACTCGGCGGTATTATATGAAACCAAAACTATATCTAGTTGGCTCATTCAGAACTTCCTTGTTGTGCAAGGTATTCTTCTGACAACATACCGTAAGCAATAGTATCTATGTCAGTTTTGATCACTTTTGCAGGGTTTCCTGCAACGATGCAATTTGAAGGTACATCTTTAGTTACAACACTACCTGCAGCCACAATCACATGATTTCCTATAGTGATGTTAGGCATGATGATAGAGCCACACCCGATGAAGCAATGTGTTCCGATAACCGTTTTGGCAGCATGGCGACGTGAAGCATAATCATGCGAAAGCACGATGGCATCAAACGTCACCATTGTTTTTTCACCAATAGTTAAACCTTTTGGATTGGTTTTATCAATGCGAGATTTGAATGATAAGCGTACATCTGGTGCAATATTCATACCGTAAACGGTACGAAAATACCAAGTGCGGGCATATAGTAATGAATTACGAAAACGCACCAATATCATAAACATATTTTGGTTTATAAACCGTGCTCTCATGTCGTCCCCTTGATGATTGTTTTCTTTTTCGGCCTATTCTTTTTTAATTGTGGAAGTTGCGTCATTCTATTAAGAATACTATTTAGTTTAGGTATATTTCTTGCCCAACCGATAGCGCCTAACATAAAGAAAAATAAGGGTTGAATCTTACCAAAATAATCAACCGTAAAGCCAATGAGAATGAGTGACATAAATGCCAAAATCCATGATTTAACCATCCAATGTGTTGCAGGGTGATATTTATGCAAACGATTTAACATATGAAAAACGGCGTATAAACAAACAAAAAATAATATAGCACTCGCAATTATGCCGTGTTGTAAAGTGACTAAAAGCCAAAAACTATCAATACTATTATTAAGATTTTGGGGTCGTGTCCAGTCATTTAATCCAATGCCAAAAAGAGGATGATCTGCAATATCATCCATGGTGTATTTCCATTGTAGTAAGCGATAGTAGCCAGTATTGGCATTAAAGGTCATATAAGAAATTAGTATTTTAAAGAAACCTCGATTGGAAATAGCGTCAATCAAAATCATTCCAGATAAAGCCATAAAGCCAAAACCAAACCAAAAGCGTTTGCCACCTGCCCAAAAGCGGGCAATGACGGCTGTCATGCCTTGGAATGCGATAGATAATAAAGGTGCTGAAGAAAGTGTTGAAAGCATACCTATAAGAACAGCAACAGCTTTTATAAAATTACTCACCTTAAACTTAAAAAATATTAACAAGACAATAAAGGGGAAAAATATTGCACCGATTGTTCCATATAAAATAGGGTGGGCAAACATATTGGTAGTACGCATAATTCCCATGCGAATATAGTGATGCGTATAAAGTCGGTAATCTAATGAATCATGACCTGTTATTGCTTTTGCCCATTCGTGTAATATTCTGCGTTGTGCAAAAGCTTCGTAGAGTGAAAAGATAAGCAAAATTGCTAATATTGTCACAAATAACATATTGATTTTATAGTAATCTTTGGGGGTGGTGATCGCTAAACGGGCAAGATAAAAAGCACCTAAAATTTCAATAACTAAGATACCAGATGACTCAATACCGTCTTTGAGCCCATGGTTATATATCAAACTTGCAGAGGCGAGTATGGTAAAAAAGAATAACAAAATATCAATGATATCGGCCTTCTTAAGGATTTGATTAATATTAATAAAGGCATAGATCAATGCTAAAGCTAGGATTATACGGTAAGTTTCTAAGCGCAATGAACCTAGTAAAATATGAAACTCAACAGGAATAAAGATTGAGAGCGCAAACAATATAGCCAAAATGCGAATAATCACGTTGTCTGTTCCCCTTGTTCTTTAGTTTGAGTGGTTAGTGTTAATAGTTTATTTGTTATAAACAGTACAAGCACAGAAAACAGTAAAACACCGTTTGATATTAATGTTGCTAAAGCCGCACCTTCGATGCCATACATCTTAATAAATATGACATTGCATACTAGATTAATGACTAAAGCTAACACTAAAATACTATTTAAAAAACGTACTTTTTCACGAATTATAAACATGAATGAAAAGGTGATGCTGGCAGCACGTAGGAGTTGAGCTATCAATAATAGTCCTAGTGACGCTTGTGATCCTTCAACATAGTTCTTACCAAAAGCTAAAAGTATCCAATCGGATAATAAATACATCATCAAGGTGACGCTAAGTACTATACCAATGACTAACGCGGTAGACTGCCAGAAGAATGATTGCAGTTGATCTTGCTTATGTTTATATACATTCAGTAAACGCGGGTAAATTGTGGCCTCTAAAGCTCCTAAAAAGAACAAAATAACGAACGATATTCTGCCTGCGATATTGTAATAAGCCACATCTGAATTAGGTAAAAAGAAGCTGACCATAATGGTATCAGCAAAAATCATCAAGAATGAAAAGATAGCAACGGGCGCTAGTGGTAATGATTTTTTGAATAAGTGAGTAAAGCCCAACTGTTTAGCTTTTGAGTGATCATCATTTTTTGAGGGGAGGTGCGGCCATGTGAGATAAATTGCAAAGCTACCCGCTAAAATCAATGAGAAGGTGTAGAGATAAATATAACGTTGTTCTAATTCAAAACTATTCCAAAATAAAGCCAGAACAATGATAAGTGTCGTGGCAGGTAATGCATTTTGGCTAAGAACAGCAATAACGGTCTTTTGAATGGCTTTGAGGTAAGTGCTGTTTAAAATAACAAAGTTATAAAAAAGAATTCCTATTCCCGCGAATAATAAATAGTTGAGTTCAATCTCACCATCAAACGAATAGTCTCTAATCAAAGGGCTAAGTAACAACCAAAAAGCGATAAAAATAATGGAGAGAATGATTATAAATTTATAACTACTTCTTAAAAAACTGCCACGAAAGTGTACGTCATCCTCATGGGCACTTGCTACCTCTTTCATAAGCAATTGATCAAGCCCAATACGGCTAAATAATGCAAAACCCGTAACGTAGGTGATCAGTAGTAAGAACATACCCGCTTCTGATTCAGGTAGTTTTTGTGCAATTAAAATTGCGACCGCAAAGTTAAGACCGACACCCACAAAACGTGCGATGATTGACCAAAGGCTTTGCATCAAAAGAGGATTGTTTAAAATTTTGGCGAGCATATCTCAGCGCTTACCCGTGCTAATAAAATCAGCTAGAAAATTTGTAAGTTGTTTGCTACCAACCACATTTGTATTTGCCGTTTTTAACTGCTTAATATTATTGAGGTGTTCAAATAATTCTTCTTGCGTGCTGGCAGTGTAGACACCATCGAGCTTGCCCATCCACTTTAAACCATCAAGTTGGTGATCGTTGCGATGTTCACCGAGCTTGTGCTGTCGGTTTATAACAATGATAGGTGTTTGCAGCTCACGTGCGCTAATGATATTTCCCATACCAGCATGAGAAACAAAAACTGATGCTTCACGGATATGACTATTGTATTGCTCACCATCCATAAAGGAATGTGTTTCGATATTTTGGGCTTGGTAATTACCATCAGAAACTTGGGCTATAACCTTTTCTTTGTTTGTATTGCCATCCGTTATTACCCATTCATCCATGTATTGAATAAGGCGATTGAATGAAAATTGAGTGCCGACTGCTACGAAAATCATAATATCGAACCATGATAAACAATATTTTTACCATCACTTAAAGATTTCCACTGTGTAACCACTAAATCAGCATGATTTTTCACCATACGCCCCGAGCGTGATATTTCAGCGGTATTGGCAATACTATCGACCCAAATGGTTTTTATGGGCAAAAACTTAGCTAATAAAAAAGCAATTGCACCTGGTGCTGCGCCTGTTGATATGATTGCAGTAGGGCGTTCTTTAATCAAAATCCAGAGTAGCTGAAATGCAAGAGGAATGAGTTTACTTTTGCTTGTTGCGCTAGCATCGGTAATATTTAAAACTCTGCGTGAACCTTCATTTTTTGAAGAATATTGTGCGCCAGGTGTAACATAAACTACCGCGAAGCGGTCTTCTAAAGGGTTACAAATTTTATTGAGTTGTATCCAATGGCCCCCCGGCGAGGCAATAGCTAAAACCTTTTGTTTTTTACTCATATTTTAAATAACCCAGACTAAGTAGGTTTGCGCAGGTAAAAAGCAGCTTGATCACCAGATTTAGATTCATTCAACTCCTTACTGTGTGTTTCAAATTCTTGAATATCAGCTGATGAGAATGGTGACTTATCGGGGTTAACAGCGTAGGAATTTTCGTCATGCAAAGCAATATCTTGTTTGTACTGTTCGCTACCCCATTGTTGGAAGGAGAATGAGTCATAAACGACATTTTCAAGCTTAAACCCCATTTGATCCGCTAATACATTCATACTTTGAATAGAATGTAAAAATAAGTGGCGTGGTGCATCAAGTTGTACCCAGTCAACACCATAACTGCGCCAAGCCCATGAAGTGACCGTAGGGATTCGAATCATACAAACCCCACCAGCTTTGAGCAGTTCCATAACTTTATCTAACACGTCGTGTTGGTCAAAAACGTGCTCAAAAGAATGATTGAACATAATTAAATCCCAATCACCACCATATTCTTTTGATGATAAATCATGGATAGATTTGGGTTTAATATTTAAACCATTATCATAATTAAGTTCTTTAGCATTAAAGGGGTCAACGCCTAAGAGGTTTTTGAAGCCCGCTTCTTGCATCGAATGTAAAAGATGACCAGCTCCACAGCCCACATCGAGTATTTTAGAATTTAAATTAACATTTGCATGGCGCAGTGAGGGTAATTTGTCATGCGGTTGAAGTCGTTGCATTAAACGACCAATAAAGCAGCTACCTGTAGCGGCATAACGGTCACGCATTTTAATTAGCTTGCCTTTAATGCCTGAAGCCGCTTTAACCGCATCGTAAGAGTAGTAATCTTCATTGGGGTAATATTCTTGAATATTGTCGGGCACGCTGGCAATTTGTAAGCAGCCACATTCAGCACATTCAAAATAGGTGTGTAAATCACGCAAGCCCAGCATCATCTCGCGAACTTCGTAAGTTGTATTATGGTCTGTGTTTTCACAGATCTGACAGATATGAGTAGTCATTTAAGAGTGTAGTCC
>Ga0256840_1001401_pt1 | contig 22706 bp, 21 predicted proteins | sample 355202metaG_FD_185969 | JGI IMG/M metagenome (GOLD analysis project Ga0256840, IMG submission 185969) | Hydrothermal vent microbial communities from Mid Atlantic Ridge, Atlantic Ocean - 355-202 | ecosystem: Environmental > Aquatic > Marine > Hydrothermal vents | place: Atlantic Ocean: Mid...
TTCGCTTTTATGCGTGAAACAATTGTCTTTGCTTTGGGTCGAAAAACATCCATAACAGACCGTAAATCGAGATGAGCACCTTTGATAAATACATCCATCGCTTTCTTCATCCCTTCAGAAAAAATACGCATTTTCGTTAGCCTTGCCATAATAACCGGATCTACGCCCTCTTCGGCGGCGCCCTTTTCGGCCTCTCTCAAGGTTTCTAGAACTCCGCTAATGAAATGAAGTTCACGTTCCTTCAATACTCGCCCGATCATTTCGCGGAGGTCGGTTTCGGCCGAATAGAACCAGGCGCGTTGGTTGGGACGGCGTCGTTTTTTCAGTACTCGCCAGTATTCAAGTTCGCGGACGAGCATCGAAACCGCGCCTTTTGACATACCGAGTTCGGCTTGTAAATCGGCTGCGGATTTCGGCGAGGTCGAAAGGTAGAGGTGCGCCCAAACGCGACCTTGGTTGCGTTTAAATCCCCAAAATTCGATCACTTGCCCAACCGCCTCAACCGCTGAAACTCGCCAATGCAGATCCTCTTGCATGTCCTCGATTGGGTTCATGCAGCAACCGAATTCAGGTAAGCGCCAAGATGGGTTTGGGCCCAGTTTATTAAGTCTTGCGTGCACCCTTTATCGGCGTAGTGCTGCAAAGGTTGGAGCCCTAATTCGACTTCCTCTTTTAAGGCCTCGACAGCGGGCTCAAATCCCAGTGCGACCACACGCTCACCGAGGCGTTCTAGGTCGGAGGTCGACGATCGGTCGCTCTCCCAAAAGGCACGAATTTCATCTTCAAAACTTGGGTCGACGGACACTGCTGTAGTGATCAAAAACGAAGGATTGGCGTTCTTTAAGTCTGCGAAACGATCTTTACCTTGATTGGGTAAAACATCTTTCAAATCATCGGCCAATTGGAAAGCCACGCCAAGGTGTCGTCCGACACGTTGAAAATGATCTTGGGCTTGCGGATTTTCGACTTCTAACGCTGGCCCTAATCCACACCAAGCGAATAGGGCACCGGTTTTTCCTTCGGCAATCGATCGCCAGCGATCGAGTTCAAGCACCGTCGATCGGGCTTCAAATTCGTCGATCACCGAACATGACATTTCGCGCAGCACATCGGCTGCACTCACCATCACGGGATGACGTAGGGTTGCAAGATTTGAGAAGGCTAAAGCGAACATAATATCGCCACAAAGGATCGCTGTTTTGGTGTCCCATTTTTTATGAACACACATTTGGTTGCGCCGCTCGTCGGCCTCGTCGATAACGTCGTCATGTACAAGGCTTGCTGCGTGAATAAGTTCGGCAGTAACGGCAATTCGTCTTGCTTTTTCAGCGTCAAGACCTAGCATCTCGGAAAAGTAGCTGACCAACATGGGCCTCACACGTTTTCCGCCTGCATTCACATTGAATTGCGCGCCGTCCCAGAGAGAACGCCCATTTGAACTGTTGAATCCGGTAAGATTGGACGGCTCTAATAGTAAATTAATATCTGAATTTACTAAATTTATAAAAGCTTTACTTTTCTTATTCATTTTCTTTGTCCCACGTTGTCTAACGTTCATGTAGTTCAAAAACATTTGAACCGCAAGTATAACTTAATGAATTCGCAATTTCACTTAGAACCAGGTACGAAGGGCCTCTTCGCAAATTGAGGACTTTTTCATGTGTGAATTCGAAGAAAAGTACTTTGCGCTCATTGATGGCGCTCAAGAACAAAACTATATTCCAGAAACGGCAGAAAAGCTTGCGCAGGCTTTTCAACTGGCCGAAGAAGCTGGACGAAAAGACTATGAGTTATTGGCGCGTTATCTTTATACTTTCTCTATCGCGCCGATCGATCCGGAGCAATCTCTTGTTTCCTTTGCCTGGTGTATCGCAAACCAGGAGCATTGCGGACCGATGATTCCCAAGTCTTCGATCATTGAACTCTATCCTATCGTAACAGGAATTCTGCGTTCCTATCCCGACTATTCGCTCGAACAAATCGAGACCACCTTTTTGCACATGGAAGAGGAGTATCAAAAACTTGGTTTGCCGATGCGAGATGTGCTCCATTGTCGACTCTACGGAAAACTGGGTATTGGGGATCGCGAAGGCGCGAAGGACATCTACCGAAAATGGCAGATCGCAAAACCTGGACCGCGAACCTGTTCGGTGTGTGATCGGTCGACAAGCGTCCTCTATCATGTCTACCTCGACCGCCCCGAACGGGCGCTCAAAGAAGCCGAGCCGATCTTATCGGGACAAATATTGTGTCGGGACGGACAACCGATGATAACGCAATGCGCCTCGCTCATTCCCTTGATTCGCGCCGAACGTTTTTCGGAAGCTGAGCGTCATTTCCGAGATAGTTTTCGCCAACTTGGCAGCGTTGGATTCGCAGGAATTTGGTCGGCCGGTCGTCAGTTGTTTTACCTTTCTTTGATCGGAGACCTCAGTCGAGGAAAGCGAAATATCGAACGCTTTTTCCCGATTGCGACCAATCAGGGTACGCCCACGGATCGTTTCGGTTACTGGCTAGCAAGTCGATCTTTTATTTCCGCCCATATCGATCAAGACAAAGCACTTCCTGAAATGGAAGGCCTAGAAGGTGAAGATCCGGTCGAGGTTTTAGAAGGTTTAGATAAGAAAATCTTCTCCCTTTCAAAACGTTTTGATTCGCGTAATAACAACGGCGAATACACGAGAATTGCCAACGCCTATATTCAACTTTTTGACGCGCTTAAGAAAACAATTCCTTAGAGAGAATGCCATTGAATGGCGCTAAGGCGGCGTTCATCGGGCATGTCCTTTTTCGTTGATGAAAAAAGATATTGAAGACGCGTGTCTGATGGATGATCGCAAAAAAGCGTTTCCGCCATTTCCTCCACACCCATTCTACAGCGCGCGTTGGCTTTGACGGGAAAGAGTTTCTGAAAAGAAACGCCCACATTTCCCCCGATTTCGTTCTTCACACGTGCGCTCTTCACGGTAATGGTTTTCACCTTTTTTTCGTTTTCGTCGGACTGAACGACGAGCAGAAGTTCGTCCTTATCTTTGACCGTAAATATCGTATAGGCTTCTCCCTCCGAGCTCGCCTCGTCTTTTTTCACATCAAATTCTGGAAACGCAGTTTGCATCGTTTTGAGATCAAAGGCGCTGGTCGGTCCAAGACGTCCTACGCCGCTACCGGAGAGTAAAATTTCTTTAATCGGCATCTTCGTGGGTTTTTCGGCAACCTTCTTGTTGGTCTCTTTTTTTACGACCTTGGATTCTTCAGGCTTGTCTTTGTTTTCCTCACTCTTACAATTTACGATAAAAACGAGAAGGAGAAGGCTAGTATATTTCATTGAATATTCCGGATGTTCAAAGGAGAAAATCTTTCTCATATGTTAGATTAGCTCCGCACACATATCATAAAAAAGGCGAAGAATGAAAAACCAAATCGTGGATAAGAAAACATGGATTGAAAAGCGCAAAGCGCATCTAGAAAAGGAAAAGGCCTTCACTTTGCGTCGTGACGAGCTTTCGGCCGAGCGAGGAGCCCTCCCCTGGTTGGCCGTCGAAGAAGATTATCGATTTTCATCTGCTCAAGGAGAATCCACCTTGGGCGATCTCTTTCAGGGAAAAAGACAACTTATTATCTACCATTTTATGTTCGATCCCGAATGGGAAGCAGGGTGTAAGAGTTGTTCCTTTTGGGCCGACAATTTTAACGGCATCGATGTCCACCTACAACAGCGCGATATCGCCTTCGTTGTCATCTCACGGAACGCGCTAAAGGTCCTAGAAAACTACCAAGCCCGAATGGGTTGGTCCTTCCCTTGGGTATCTTCACTAAATAGTAACTTTAATTACGATTTTGGTGTTTCCTTTGAGAGCTCATCGGCGGAGAATTACAACTTCGGCACCTCATCTTTTAAGGGCGAAGCCCCGGGTATCTCCGTGCTCTACAAAGATGATGAGGGAAATATTTTTCGAACCTACTCCACCTATTCTCGTGGATTGGACATGCTCAACGGCGCCTATCATTTTATGGATTTAACACCCAAAGGACGCGACGAATCGAATCTCGATTATGCGATGGAATGGTTGAGACGAAACGACGAATACTAAACACCTGCGTTTTGAATTGTGGGGTGCTCGCACCTTTTTGGAGACAATGACATCATGCATTTCAAGATGGTGTGGATACGAAATCACAATCTAAAGATACAACCCTCAATTGCGCGTCGCAAATGCGCGCGCGTGACAAGATCAAGTTCGCCTTCCAAAATTTCACGGAGTTGGGTTTCGATTTCCGGCGAGGCTACCTCTATAAGGACCTCGGCAATGCGTTCAGAACTCACCCAATCCTTGGCGTCAATCATCTGGATAAGGGAATCTGTCAACGAATGATCGTAGGACCCATCATCGCCCTCAATAAGGGCAGCCAACTTCCACGCGTTGATGGCGCGCAGGTTCTCGCGGTAATCTCCATGCGCGATGATTTTCATCGCTTTCACATCAGAAAAAATATCCTGATTGGTAAACTCTGCAACGAAACTCGTAAACAAACGATCTCCGAGAAAGGCCAAGTCCAAGACGTGAACGTATCGAATCTCAATATCTGGCAAATAGGTATACGAAAAGACGGGCGTACCCTTCAACTTCCAACATGCAGACTTGGGCTCGGGCCGTGACGGGAAACTACACGAGGCGACGTCGCTCAATGCCAGTTCGCTTTCCATAAAAAGACTTGCTAGATAGGCGAACCCAACCTCATTTTTTAGAATAAACAAGCGCATAGGTTTAGGAAGAAAAGTCTTCCAACCAGGCAATAACGCGATCGCTATAATCAATATCGTCGAAGCGACTCATCTCTTGAATGCCCGTGGGACTTGTAACATTGACCTCCGTTAAGGCGTCTCCAATAACATCTAAACCAACGAAGTACAGACCTTCGGCTTTTAGCTTGGGACCCACCAAGTCGCATATCTTACGGTCATTTTCGGTCAGCGCGGTTTTCTCGACGCGGCCGCCCACATGGATATTGCCGCGATGTTCGTCCGATTTTGGGACACGTAAAAGCGCCCCAAGCGGTTCGCCGTTCAACATCAAAATTCGCTTATCCCCTTTTCGCGCATCGGGTAAATAGCCCTGACAGATCATTCTCTCCTGACCCTCTTTGGTCGATACTTCGATCATCGCGTTGAGATTTTTGTCCTCGCTGGTGATGACAAAAATCCCCGCTCCACCATGTCCGTCAATGGGCTTGATGACCGCAATCCCATCATGATTTTTAGTAAACTCTTTTATGTGTTCAGATGAGGCCGTGACAATGGTATCAGGAATAACTTCCGGAAAATGAAGGGCGAATAGTTTTTCATTCGCGTTGCGCAAACCCGAGGGGCGATTGAGAACCAAACATCCTTGATCGTCGGCGAGTTGTAGCAAATGGGTCGCGTGAAGATATGCGGTATCAAAGGGCGGATCTGTACGCATAAATGCCGCATCAAAAAACGAACCGAGCGCGCGATCCTCGGCGTCCTCAAGTTGAAAAAAATCTCCTTCAACGCGCTGAAGCCCAACCTTTGCCACCGGTGCTCTACACGAGGCCACACCTTTCTGAGAACTTGCATAGAGTGCCTCATGACCACAATAATAGATATCGTGTCCGCGTTCTTGGGCGGCAAGCATGAGTGCGAAGGTGGTATCCATTTCGATATTAACCTTCGCGATCGGATCCATGATAAATAATAATTTCATTGTTAACCTTTATTTTTTGGAGCTTTAAGGGCGTCCAATCCAGTCGTTGCTCTTTCCCAAATATACTTAGGAATTTCCATCACATAATCGGAATCCGCCCATCGTGCATAGCGACTCCCGTCTTTTTTGAATACACTTCCGATTTCGAAAACATAGGTTTTGTCGTCCGTCTTGAGCGTAATCTTACCCGCTGATTTTTTTCCTAAACCGGCGTCCTCAATAGATTTTTCTTTCCAAGAAATCGCCGTCATTTTGGCGAAACTTCCCAAAAGAGGTGCGATCTTGCTCCCATCTAAGGCTGCTTTTCCCGCAAACCAACGCTTTCCCTTTTTCTTTATTATTAGGGATTCTTTTCCCGCAAGTTGGAAGGATTTAATATCCTTCAGCGGAATCGTCTTCTCCACACGATGCTTAAAGATGAGATAATCCCCTGCGAGTACACGACCCGGCCCCTTCGTAATGCGGTAAGCAAGTTTACTTCCTTTTTCACGAAGGTAATAAATTTTCTTCGCGGGATTTCCGATTTCGTACTCAACTTTATCCTTGCCAAACATCGCAACGACCGTCGACAAAGGAGGATCGAGGTCCATTTCTTTGTCAGTCTTTCTACCGCTAAAACCTGCCGCATTTAGATGTGTGAAGGTCTCAATAAGCTGCTTCACCTCTAAGGGAGCGATGTGGAAGGCCTCTTTCTGAGGAAGGGTCATTTCCCATTTTGAGGCTTTTTTCTCAAACTTTACATGTCCATCTTTTCGATTTTGAATCTCGATTGAATTCGGTTCTTTTACGCTGTGAAAAACGACGTGACTTCTCAAATTATCAAGCGATGCCCTCACCACGGATGCGATATCGCTCTTGGCGACGAATGCTTTTCCATTCATGGTTTTGATATAACTTCGCTGCTCTTTTCCCGTCGAACTCTCCTTGCCGACGAAAAACTCGCTCGCCGCTTTGGAACCTCCTTTAGTAAACAAGGCAACCTTATATGCGCTCCCATCCGATAAATCATAACGATCCAACTTTTCAGAAAGGGCACCGTCCATGCTAATGTCTTGGCCAAACATGGTGTTCAATTTATTCTCGTAGGTTTCGGCGAGTTTTGCCTCTAAGGGCTCAACGATCGTCCAACGTCCTTTTTTTTCCAGAACTATTTTTTCGCCCTTGGGCTTGGTAATCTCCACCCTTTCTATCTTCTCCTTCATCGAAATCTTAAAGGGAGGCGCAGAGGTTTTTGTGGGCTCTTTGGGACAGCCGGAGCCTAACATCATTAGGGCGCCTAAAATGAGGCTAAATGGTTTTTTCATTATTTTCCTATAGTTCAAATTTCTCTTTTCGGCGGCGTCTGAAGCTCATGATCATCACTCCAAAGAATGCGAATAAACTAGGTACGGCTACGATATTGGCAAACTGAATCTTCCGTTGGTCTTCCTTTGGAACCGCTCCGATAATCTTCGGCGATTTTTTCCCACGGATTTCGCTGAGGGCTGTATTTTGAGCCAACCATTCGATCGTGGAAAAAAGAAACTGTCCGCCGACGCCCGCAAGTTGAGCGTCGAATCCCACCTGATTATTGGCGAGGAAAAAATCGCCACTTCCGACGATGAGGAGACGGCCTTTCTTGGTATTTTTAACAAGCTTGTTTTCGTCCACACCCTCTGGCAAAGCATTGTCGCGATAGTAACTCGGTATATTACCTCGAAGCGCTGCTGCGACAACAAATGGACCCGGTTGCTCCGAGACGCCGATGTCCAAAAAGTTTTGATAATTCAAGGTTTGAGGTGGTTCGGATCGGCGGATTGAGCTTTTTTCGCTCTTGGCGATCTCAGATATTTTTACACCCTTACGCTTTCTAATCCTTTCCGAAATCGTGATAGAGGAGGGCGCTGGAAGCACCAAGGTCGGAATAGAGGCGATAAAGGGAAGCGTTCGGTCCAGATCTTCTAGCAGAAAAGATGCCGGATGGCTCACTTGAGCGGGCCCTTTGTCGGTCATGATATATCCCGTCGCCAACGCCCTTTCTCGGTCGAGTACAACATCGGAATTGAGCTTTAATCCCATCTCCGCGAAAAAATCATTTAGACCTGTATCTAGTTTTTTTCGAACATCGGGAAGAGGTCCTTTATTTCCCATTTGAGCGCGAATTTTCATCGCCATTTCATTGTCTTGTATAGTCGCCGATTGAAACCAAGCCACCGATCCCCCACCTTGAATATATTGGTCGATAAGGAAGAGAGCTTTTGGCCCGACGGATTTTTCAATATTTAGGATCACCAAGGCGTCGATCTCTTGATCGAGTTTAGCGTCGTCGGCAGAGAGGTCGATGGCCGATACCTCGAACAGATTTCCGTAGATATCTTTAAACATCGGCTCAATGATGGGAACAAAATTTTGGTCAGCAACCGCACCACCGTAGCCCGAAAGAAAGGCCACTTTTTTGGAATTCTCATTCTGTAGATTTAGAAGCGCTTTGGTAAACTCGTATTCGAAATTATCAAAGGCGTTATTCCCGGTCATTCGAAGGTCGCCAATCACCTCCTGTTTATCGCCCATGACAAACGCGATACCTTTGTAAACAGCGCGCAGGGACACTTCATTCTCGCTGCGCTGCCCGATCGCAACCTTCTCTATGCCATACTTTTTCGCTTCTTTTTCAACAGCTTCATCTTTTCCTTCGGGCGAAATGATTTGATAGCTAAGTTTACCATTTGAGGAGGCCACATAGTCGCTAAGAAGGTCTTCTACATTTTGTCGAACAATATGAAGCGGTACTGGCATGTTCGGCGAAATAAACGCTTTTATCTCAACCGCTTCTTTCAGCGATTCCACGGCCGCCACACTCGCCGGACTTAGCGTATACATTTTGTTATCGGTTAGATCATAAGTAATCGTTTTCTGCGATAAGAAAAGGTTCAAAAGAACGACCACCACGATGGTAATAATAACGATAGTAATACGGCTTATGCCCGCTAAAAAGCGTTGTTGTTTTCCTTTTTCTTCCATTACCACCTCCTCGACGATACCGATGCTTGGGCAATAACCAGGCTGATAACAATGATAGAAAAATAATAAAACACATCGCGTACATCAATGACGCCGCGCGCGATGTTTTGAAAATGATAATTGGTGGAAAGGTATTCCAAGATATGCGCGCTTGTGCCGGTCGGATTACCACCGAATTTTTCGATTAAAAACAGTCCAAAACACATCGAAAAGGAAACGAGAATCGCAACAACTTGGTCCTTCACAAAGGAGGAGGCCATGATGCCGATGGCCGCGTAAGAGGAGGCCAATAATATCAATCCCAGATAGCCCGCCCACACTGAACCCCAATCCAATTCCCCTAAACGGGAAAGCGAAAAAGGATAAGGCAAGGTCATCAAGAAGACGACCATCAACAGGGTCACAGAGGCCAGAAATTTTCCGATAACGATCTGAAAATCACTGATCGGCATCGTCATCAAAAGCTCTAAGGTCCCCTCTTTTTTCTCTGTTGCAAGTAGACCCATCGTGATGGCAGGCGCGAAGAAGGCTAAAAAGAGCGGTGCCTGGTTAAAAAAACCTCGAAGTGTGAGCTGGTTAATTTCGCGAAAATAGTCAAACCAAAACAGCGATCCGGTAATCAGCAAAAACAAAATAACGACGATATAGGCGACCGGCGATGTGAAATAGGCGACGCTTTCGCGCTTCCAAACGAAGTATATGTTTTTCATTCTTCCTCCTCGCGTTCTACCGATTCTGCAAGGTCAGACCTTTGCGCTGATAGATAAGACTGGGATGTAAGATAGCGAAAAATATCCTCCAAGGAGGGGCGATAAGGATAAAGAGAGACGATGTTTTCGCTTTTGGTTTCGTAAATAAGTTTACGAAGTTCTGCAATGTCCTTGGTTTCCAATCGAAAATGATTTTTTTCTTCCAAGGCTTCAAGGCTGATAACGCCTTCAAGGTTTCCCAATCCTGTTTCACCGTCTAGGGTTTCAACAATGAGTCCGCCTTTCACATCGATGAGCTTCTTTTCCAACCCTTCCACACTATCATCGGCAACGATTCGTCCTTCGTTGAGAACAATAATCCTGTCACATATAGCGGCGACTTCCTGTAGAATATGCGTCGAAAAAATGACCGTTTTTTCTTTTCCAATTTCCTTAATCAAATCTCTGATTTCAAGAATCTGGTTGGGATCTAGGCCCGATGTAGGTTCATCCAAAATAATAACATCGGGTTCATGAATAATCGCCTGGGCCAAACCGACACGCTGACGATAGCCCTTGGAAAGCTCGCCGATATCACGCGTAATCATGTTCGTTAAACCGGTGAGGGAAACGACCTTTTTAATCGCCTCTTGTCTTTTGTTGGAGGGGATAGCTCTCACTTCGGCGATGAATTTCAGGTAATCAAATACCATCATATCATCGTAAAGAGGCACGCTTTCGGGCAAATAACCAATGCGTTTGCGTACCTCTTTTGACGCTTTATAAACATCAAAACCGCAGACTGAGGCCCGACCTTTGGACGGCGCCATGAAGCAGGTTAATATCTTCATTGTCGTACTTTTTCCCGCGCCATTGGGACCAAGAAAACCAACGATTTCGCCCGGTCGAATTTTGAAACTGATGCCGTCGAGGGCTTGGAAATCACCGTAGTTTTTTCCGAGATTCTCAACCACGATAGAATATTCGGTCATCGGAACTCTTTGGATAAGGGAGGCCTAGGATCAAGACTCGCTGAGCCTCCGTCAAGATCATTTAGGGCAAATTTCGTCTTATATTAGTCGGTGTCGGCAACCGTGATGCCCTGAGAGGAACGAAACTCAAAAAGGGCGAGGTATTCGATATTGCCCGCCGGCCCATGAACTGGACAATCGATGCCTTTCGAAAAAATAAACCCCAACTTTTCGGCGGATTTAATCACTCTATCAATCGCCTCTAGTCGCGCTTGCACATCTCGAACGACGCCCCCTTTTTCAATATTATGGCGACCTACCTCGAACTGAGGCTTGATCAAAACAATGAGACAAGCGCCTTCTTTTAAAAACTTCTGTGTTGGAGGAAGAATGAGATCCAAAGAAATGAAGGAGCAATCGATGACCGCCAGATCGCACAATTCGGGTAGGAGGGAGGCTTGGGTATGGCGCATATTCGTGCGTTCGTGGGAAATCACCCTCTCGTCAGTGCGCAGCCTCCAGGCCAGTTGGTTGTAGCCAACATCGATTGCATAAACGCGCGTGGCGCCTTTTTGTAAAACGCAATCCGTAAATCCGCCCGTAGAGGCCCCGACATCTATCACGACCAAGTTCTGACAGTCGAAACCGAAAGCGTCTATGGCAGCCTCTAATTTCAAACCTCCGCGAGAGACATACTTGATTAAAGACCTGCCTTTGATTTCGATTCTTGCATCTGGATCGACTTTCTGCCCGGCCTTATCCACCCGTTGCTCATTCACAAAAACTTCGCCCGCCATAATAATAGCCTTAGCCTTAGAACGGGTATCAACGAGTTCTCGGTCGACGAGGAGAATATCTATGCGTTCTTTTTTTGCCATTTTATTCAGCGCAACTATCTAAAACATTGTATAAATCTTTACAAAATTCGAGCTGGTCCGGTTTAACTTCCGATGCGGACCCACACAATTGTGTCGACGATTTTTTTAGTTGCCCACATAGCTCCGGATAGTTTTTCTCTTTGGCCAGCGCATCAAACAAAAGCGAGGCCGCGAAATAATTCATTTCGTCGACAACCTTATCGTTCACAACCGATGATAGGAGAGGAATCGCCTTCGCGTAATCCTGAATATCGTAGGCTTTTTGGCCCGCCAAGAAAGCTTGCTGTTTTTGCGAACGGGCCGCGTTTTCGACCTTAGGTGCACTCTCAAAGGACTCCCCTTCGTTTGCGTCTCGGGTTGTCGTTTTTGCCTGAATGAGATCTTTTTTAACGGGCGGAGCGCTTGAACACCCCACACCCCAAACGACCCCCATTACCCACCAATGCGTGCTGCAAAATCTTCTTATAGCGTTGTTTTTAAACATATAATCCTTGAGGCCTGAAACCAAATTCACCTTCGCCCGATAAAGGAAGGCGCAAGGGAGGTTATCATGCAAACTAGAATTTCAGAACTCATAACACAACAAAATTGGCAAACCTTAGTCGAGGGGATTGGACTCGAATATATCGACTTGGATATCGGCAAAGAGGATTTTTCCCTCTGGAATATCGACGAGAATTTTTGTGGCGATCTTAGGCTACTTGGAAAGAAAAAACGTGTCTGCTTTTTTTCGATTCAAATGGACAATTATGACGAAAATAGATGTCTTCAAGCGATTCGCGATTGTGCGCGAAAAACTACCGATACGCTACTTTGGCTCGTCGACCATAAGTCGCCGAAAATCGTCTACTACGACGCCGTGCTAAGAAAGGCCAAAAGTTTGAGCGTCGATTACCTGGATGCCAAAGAACTCGATTTTGACCAATCACCGGACCAATCATTAACCGCCATCTTTGACACAAGCGCAATCACGAAAAGGTTTTTCCTCGCCTTTCGAAAACAGCACCATGCACTTTCCAACGCCATTGAAAACGGACCCCACGATGCGCCAACCCGTCATGTTATCGCACTTATATGGATGCTCCGAATTACCTTTCTCACCTTTGCCCAATCCCAAGGCGCGCTCAACGGTGATTACAACTACCTGTCCAAAGCAGTAAAAAGGTATACTACCTCGGAACTTCATTCCTTCCATTTGGAATTTCTAAACGTTATCTTTTTCGACCTTCTCAACACGCCTATTCACGAAAGAAAAGAAGATGCAAAAGTCTTGGGTCAAATCCCCTTCCTTAATGGTGGTCTATTTGAGGCTAGCCTCGAAGAAAAAAAATGGACAAAAATGAAGGTCTGCAACGCGACCTGGTCGCAGGTCTTCTCGCAACTTTTTGAAAAATTTCGATTCGTCTCCGAAAACAAAGCGATGTCGGATACCTCAGGTGTGGATCCCGAAATGTTGGGAAAAGTCTTTGAAGCACTGATGGCCGCTGGCGATCGAAAACGTACGGGTGCTTTCTATACACCCACAACAATCGTACAAAAGATGGTCATCGAAGGTGTATATGGCTACCTCAGCGATCGCGTCGATATCTCGACGAGTGCCCTTGATGGGTGTCTACAGTCACACGCAAAACGCGGCGAAATCATTCGGCACCTTAACCAGCTCCGCATCTTAGATCCCGCTGTCGGAACGGGTGCGTTTTTAATCGAGGCCCTTCATCTTATTCTTGACTTGAGAAACCGACTTGGCTTGCAACAAAAAGGTACCAAGATCGAGGACCTTATTCATCGCCATCTTTTCGGCGTGGATAAAAACCCGACTGCGGTTCGTCTTTGCGAGTTGCGATTTTGGTTGCAGATTCTGAGTTCCTACAAAGGCCCCATTAAGGACCTCCCACCTTTGCCCAATCTCTCCCATCGTTTCGTTCCTGGCGACTCTCTTCTAGATCCTTTCGAAACCCTTAGCGCCTCAGTACAAAAAAAACGGTGGAGTTCGATTGCCAAATTACAGAGTGAATTTACGCGTTCTCACGGCGGTCCCAAGCGCGCTCTTCTTCACAAAATCGAATCCGAAAAACGCGCGCTTCAAGTTGCCGAAATTTCTATGCGTAGAAAAAAATGCATTGAAGAAAGAACCTTAATCGAACGTGCGCTCAGCGGCCGAGATTTACTCGGCGAACCTGTCAAAGCAAGCCCCCTTCAATCCGATTTATTGCGTAAAAACGCGGCAACAGAAAAGGAACTCTTGGCATTAGAAAACCGTGTATTGGAAAACACCCAAGCACCCATTTTTTCCTACCATTCTCATTTTCCAGATGTGATGCGACGTGGTGGTTTCGATCTCATCATTATGAATCCACCCTGGGTTCGGCAACACAACTTACCCGAGAATGAAAGAAAACAATTTTCGACGCGATACAAATCCAATTCTAGCCAACTTTGGAAAGACGCACGAACACAAAACATCCGCTCCCGCTATGGCAGCCAAGGCGACTTATCTTCGATGTTTCTCGAACGGGCCTGCGAACTTTGCAGGCCTGGGGGACGCGTAGTCGCCTTGGTGCCTTCCAAACTATTACGTGGAATATCAGCTGCGCCCATCCGAGGATTGCTCGGCGAGCGCGACTTGAGAAGCGTTTTTGATCTGAGCGAAAGTGAAGAAAACCTTTTCGATGCAACCACCTATCCGGCCATGATTAGCCTTAGAAATCAAAAAGCAGAAGGACAAATTGAAATAGGTTCATCACAACGACGAGGCGAACAAAGAGACCGAAATAGCCTACTTCTTTTCGGGAACGATCGTCGCGCCCCGTGGACGTGTGCACCCCAAGAGGTGAGCCAAATTATTCGAAAAATCAGCGCCCGGCATTCATCCCTTGGTAGGTTTGAAAAGCTTGAACCTCGACGAGGGATTTACACTGGCGCAAACGATATTTTTGTTAAGAACAAAGGCGAGTTTCCGGCGTCCTTTTCGCCATTCCTAAAAACCCTCATCGAGGGAAAGGGAAGAAAGAGAGAACTGCTTTATCTCTACGATAAACGCTCTCGTATCATGCCCGAAATTTGTCCCCAAATAGAATCCTACTTTGAGGCTCATCGGAGCCGATTGATTTCGAGAGCGGACTATAAAAATAGTAAACCGATGTGGCAGATTTACAGAAATCATCCTGACTTAGTTGGTCCGAAAATCATCTGGCGAGATATTTCAAAGTGGTTTGATGTCTCGCTAGAAACCAGCGACGCCCTTCCTCTCAATACCGTCTATCTCATTCCCTGTTCCGACGAAAAACTCGCAGAGCGCCTTATCACCTATTTTCGTTCGGACTTTGTTCAAGTCTTTATGCGTCTCTTGGGCGAACGTGTAAGGGGTGGGTACCGGCGCCATTTCGCGTGGACGGTGCAATGCATTCCTCTTCCATCAGCAATTTTTGAGGATAGTAAATCTAGTGACTATTTAGAGATCAGTACAAAAGAGAAAACGATTCTTCGTCGTTTTATAGAAAATGAAAAAAATTAATCCTATAGCGGCTTTTGCGAGGTGTTTTCTTCCACCCAATGGTTGTGAGAAATCCCATCCTATTTTTTCGTCACCTCATCTGGATGCCGCGCAAAAACGTTCCGTTAGAGGCCTCGTTCATATTCTACGTATTTTTAGAGGGGCGCTATTGGCAGATCCTGTTGGTTCGGGAAAAACTCGGATTGGGATCGCAACAGCGCTTGTATTTTTAGACCACCCCGATCCACACCTTATGGTTATCGCGCCCGCACGATTGCGTGAGCATTGGCAGAAAGAGGCACGGGTATTCGACCTTGAACTTTCTTTCCATTCCCACGCGTGGATGAGCCGTGAGGGTGCTCAGAGCATCGCGCCTGCATCCAACAATACTATTGTGATCGTCGATGAAGCACATTGTTTTAGGAACCCCAAAACGAAGCGTGCGGCTGCTCTTCGAGCTCTAGGCGCGCATCCTTTATTGCTTCTTAGCGCAACCCCTTTTGTAAACTCAGATAAGGATTTACTCCACTTGATCGGTTATTTTCTCGACGATTCCGATGCCCGTCGAACCATCGGCATCGACCCAAGAAAATCGACTCGAGCGGAAAGAATCACTTTATTTGGCGCGCTCTGTATACGACAACGACCGAATTTGAGCCCTTCCTTAGAGATCGAAAAAATCGAATATGAAACTTCCGATCGTGAGGCGAAGTTTCTCTTTAGCTTTCACGAATCCTTGACGCGCTTGCGCTTTGAGGCGTTCAAAAACGAATGGCCTCCTTCTCTTATTCGTCACTTTCTTGTACGCCAACTTCATTGTGGACTGGCAGCGCTCGCCGATTCTCTCCTATCAATTCAACGTTATTGTGAACAATGGTTGCTGGCCTCAGAGTTGGAGTTGGGAATGAATCGCACATTTTCGAAACGCGCTTTTCCGCACGGCCAACAGCCGCTTTATTTTATGTATCCAACGAACCTGCGTGGCATTCCTAAGTTCGTTGAAGAGGACCTTCAGGAGGTAGCATCACTCACGAAAGCCTTATCGCGACTTCAGTCCACTAAAGAAAGGGCGCTTATCGATGCCTGTGGAAGGGGCGAAAGAGTTCTGATTTTTACGTCTAGGAAGGTTGTTGCTCGCTCTCTTTTTCGTCTTTTCCTAAAAGATCAGTGCCGGGTGGGAATGGTGCATTCTCAACGATGCGAGGTCAGTGGTATGGGTGAAATGAAAGCAGAGGAGATAGTAAACTTGTTTAATAGATCTCCTGAAATTCATGGAAAGGGTATTGATATTTTAATTGCTACGGATTGTCTTAGCGAAGGCGTATCTTTTCCGAATTGTTCCCAATTAATTTTACTCGATCTTCCTGATACAGCTCTAAAGATCGAGCAACGTATCGGAAGAATCATGCGTCGTAATAGCATTTCTAAGGTCGCCCGGGTTCGCTATTTACAAGCTACAGAAGAATCCAGGTCACCTTCTTTTGCCGCCTTTAAATCGGACGCATCTGCCGGTCTCGGATTTGTCTATCCTTTCGCCCAGCAATTTTTAGGAAGACAAAGCAAAGGAGGCGATCCTTTTGCGATGGTGCTCGATTGTCAGGAATTGGCCGGCACGGAGATTGAATCTCCTTTGCTCTCTACACATTTCGCCTACCCAAAAGGTATTCCTTTCCGACTCACCTTGGTCGCCTTGTACGAAGGCGATTCGCTTTTTTCGTATGAATGGGTTGGATACCTAAAGGGACGCTTAACACGGTGCTGGGATGAGGTCGGCGAAATTTTGTTCGCTGTAGAAGACGAGGACGACCCGCGCGCTCGTAAAATCGAGTTAACAGCAATGGAGCGAAATTATTTTTCGCGTTTGGTGGCGCGGCGAAATCAAACCCGCTTTCTTCCGACGCCCATCGAGAAAGATCAATGGAGAGAGAAGATACAAAAAAGAGTGTTGGCCTTTGCGCTAAATTCCGGCCAGAGAAGACATGTGTACGATGTTCTTTATTCGCCTTTAACGCGAGGACAAAAGTGGGTGCTCAAAAGAGCCTCCGATGTTAGTGATGCGTATTTATTAGAAAAAGTACTAGCTATAAACAGAGAGGATATTACTAAACTTACTTACGATATTGTTTTACAAGTTTCTTTCGACGGATAACGAAAAAGGCGAGTAAGAAAAAGAAGAAGGAAGGGGATCGGGAAAGCGTTGCACAGCTTCCTTCACCATAAACGTTTGTTCTTCCTTCTGGGTCAATTTTTTCTTTGTCCGTCTTCACGCCAGGTTTTGGGCCTGGATTTTTCTCGTCTGTAAAACAAGAAGAGGTATCGTATTTACACGTCACGCTGCAATCCAGGGGTCCGCCAGCGTAGCCTAAAAGCGCACAAGTCATTCCACCTAAGTGTATTGTATCGCATTCTTCGACGCTTTGGAGTTGGTCATCTCCGCAATCGGTGGCAACGCCGGCGCAGTCAGAAAGGTCGAATTTACAACTCGCGTCGCAACTCAGGGCGCCGGTTTTATAGCCCAGGCTCGTGCAGCTTTCTCCGTCAAGGTCGCTACCCTCGCAATCTTCAAGGTTGGGATTAATTTTATCGTCTCCGCATTTTACGCAGAAGGTTGTCGTGTATTGGCAGAGGTCAGAACAACGCACTTGGCCGACGCCCATACCGAGGGACTCGCAGGTTACATCGTTCCCAACACCACCATCGCATTGTTCGTTGTCTTCCAGAATATCGTTCCCGCAAGGATTATCGTCTTTTATGCCGGGATTCCAGAAATCGCCGGAGGGTTGCGCGTTACCTCTTCGCCAGGTTCCATTTGGATCCCCGAGTTCGACGCCGTTGGTGTATCCATCGCGGTCGCTATCCATCGCTGAGAGTTCGGCCCAATCAATCACATTGTTCGTGGACGCGGCGTAGGCGTCGAATCCGAAATCGGTAATTCCCCAGGTATCGGTATGGCAGGCATCGCATTTTATCGTATTCCCATGCGGAAATTGATTCTGTCTTCCCGACCTAGCTTGGACAGGGAGCGCAAATAAAAGACATAAAATGGTAAGCGTTACACGAAACAAAGGCGACTCAAAAAAATTGTATAAATGAGTGTACACTATTTTGCGGTAGATGCCGATACTTTTGATATCGCACTAGGTGTTCGCGCAAAATCCGTTAAAATCGATCTTTCTGCATCGTAGGGTTTCCTCGCTTGCTTGGTCAACCACCTACGGTCCATACTTTAACTGTTCGCGATTCATCGCGGCAACGAGATATCCAAAAGGATGGGGTTTTCGACTTCTATATAATCAAGATCGATAAGCTTAATCAATCCACCACATTCATGACGAGCCACAGCCAGAGGTGGAATATTTTCCTGAAAAAGGGGCTCCTGCATACAATCCAAACAACGAGGATTCATGTCCGTGGTTTCGAACATGTCCTTATATCGTTGAACTTTTAATAGCGCGATCTCGCCTTGTTCGAGATCGTGCTTTTTTTTGTCGACGGCAATTTCGAGTAAGGAGGCGTAATACTGCTTTCCCTTTTTAAAGGATTCCAAGGGTCCGATACCCGCACAAAAAGAGCACCAGCCGAAATGGTAGTCTAACTCGACCGACCAAAATGAACCGTGCCGCCCGCCTTCAACGAGGTGACGATATTGGGGTTTGGCAAGCCCGATACAAGTTTGGGTAAAGTCGCATTGGTCACAAGCGTAGGTATTTTTGGCTACGTTAAAGAAATTTTCATGGGGTCGAAATTTGGAAAATAATTCGCTGATGGAATCGGCAAGGTGTACAAAATCCCAGTACCCATTTTCTTCTTTGTCACCGTCTGGAAGCGCCCAGACGATAGAGGGATGTTTTTCATCGTATCGAAAATCGAGTGCAAAATGCGGTTGGCCGAGTTGGGTGAACGGAATCACTTTTTCTGGATATCCGTTGCGCCTTTTCCTTAAGGTGGAACTCACTATATTTTCGGTCGAAGATGCGGTTTCGGTAAAATGAGAAAGCGGACCCATTGAACAAAAACGAGGATAGATTAGGAAGCATTCTTCAAGGAACATGCCTTGATATTCCATCATCATCTCGACGAAGCCCTGGGGAAAAACCACGCCAAGGGTGGACTGGGCCAGACGAATATCGTCAGTGTGGAGAGGAACTGCCCTCGAATATTCGGTCCAAGTGAATCCCAATTTACTTTCCTACTCTAGTGATTTTTTTCGGTTTCGCCGATATAGGAAGCGTTATCCGATTTTACTACTTTTCCTTTGACTGTTGAATTTTTCTTTTCGACGGTCGCATTGTCTCTTATTTTCAATGCCACTTTTTTTCCGATAATCATAGAATTGATGATTTTAACATCAGCATTACCCTGAGCTCGAATAGCAGTTTTGAAACCGATGATTTTTGAATCTCGAATCGTTATCTCACAATTTCCTTTCGCTAAAATCGCAACTTTTGATGTAATTTTAACACCCTTGAGCTCAATGGTTTGGTTCTTCGAACAACGTACTTTTTTGTGCTTGCGGTACTTTTTGACGTCGGCTTTTTTAACGACGACTTTCTTTGTGGTGACCAAGGTTTGGCCCTGTCGGGTAACTACTTTTGCGTCTTTGGTTTTAACGAGTGTGTTCCCATTTCCATCAACGGTCACGACCGCATCGCCATTTTTAATTTTGACCTGAGCGAAAGCGCTAGCAGAAAAAAGAGAAAGAATAAGAATAAGAAAAGCGGATTTCATACCATTCCGGGGTTAAGTTGTCGCCAAACTACACTATTCCAGAATCACTTCCAAATGATAGCCGACCCCCCAAAAAAAACACCCTGATGGGTGTCGTTTCTTGAGGTCAATTCTGACTTGAGGCGTTTAAGGATTTGTGCAAACTGGATCAAGGATGACCGATCCTAAACTCATATTGCCATGGACGCCAACCTCACCGAAAACGCTAAATGGAAAAATATCGGTACCGCGAACGACCCCGACATCGGTACCCAAACTGACATCGCCTTTTTGTAACGCCTGAGCGGAACCGGTAGCGGCATAGATGATGGCGGCGGAGAAAGTGATAAGAAAGATGATGTTTTTCATGTTAAATCCTTTGGGGTTTGGTGACTACATTTCCCTTTTCGGTCTTCCGCGGATTTTGTTTCGTAATTTTTTTATGATTCACGAACAGTCGACATTAGATGGCTTTTTTGTAAAGAAGGGCGAGGTTTTCTTCGTCTTCAAAGAGGTCCACGTTTAGCGAATCACCACATCCGGCAATTTTTATATTATCGTCCTCGGCGGGTGCCACTTTTCGTATTTTCGACAAATAGTCGACATCCAACATATCAACTTCACAATGCACATACTTTCGCACCTCACTCCTATCCGGCGAAGAAAGAACCACCGCGATTTCCCCGGGATTCTCAAAACTATCTAGAAGCATCGACATACCCAAACCGTGTGGCTCAAGATCGCCGTGTAAAATTTTCCCCAAGACCTGTCCTTTGCAGTCGATTGCCAATATTTCGAAATCGTATAAAGATAGGCGTAATCGAAAGCTACGGATCATATTGAAGCAGAACTTCGATTTCGCCGAGAGTCTCGCCGTCTGTAGAAGGAGAAAGGTCTCATCGAATTTTGTTAGAGCTAACGAGACGCCGATAATACGTAGATAGATCTTGCTATCAATATTTCTCTTTTTGATTCTTCTTGCCATTTTACCCTCCCAGGTTTGCGGTGTTGTTTTCTTCTTCGAACGAAATCAGGTTTCGTTACGAGTTTTTTTGGCGAGAACAAAAAACGCTCGACGCTTCCGCCGAACGTTTTCTGGACACCCTCCAAAAGTAACCTCTTTCCCCCGAAACAGGTTACGTTTCCTTTTCGGAGTGCGTTCAATTGTGTTGTCATTTTTTTTATAAAATTTTTTATGCTTATTTGGTCGAAACAATCTCCATTGATACAAAACGTTTTTTTTTTATATGTAAATATGCACAACAAGGTTCGAGTCGGCCCGAAAGTAGACTGGTGATTCGCTTTGTCCCACAGCCTGCCAACTCACTTCAATCATCTCACCACCTTATCCTTTACGAGGATCGACAAGGTTGAAATGTAAATCCTCGCTCTCCCCCTGCTATTGAAAAAACTAAATTAGCATTTCATGGGGCAAAAATGCGCTCCCAGGATTCCGAATCGCGCGTGTTGCGGCTTCCCTCAGAAGGTCTCCACAAGCGAATAAAAAATCGCTGCGACTTCCCGTGCCCCGTACGGATTTGGAGCCATAATGATTCTTACCTTCGCCTTCAAGGACTCTTGGCACACGCGACCAATGACGGGACCGCGCAAACTTTGCTCCGTGCCGTAGCCTGCCCTTGGGGTACAGATTATTATCGAGCCAAATTTCGTCGTTCTCCAAAAACAAAGTAAGTGATTTTTTCGCACCCCACGGGCACTTCCTACGGGCGTTCAAAGTTTAACTAATCGCACTTTGCAAAAACCGATTTTGGACGTTCAGCCATACCAAGCAAATAGGAGAAAAGTTTATCAATATTTCCATTCCATTCTTTTTTCCGCGCCTCACCGCTTCGCTCATATTTGACCCGATAGAGGTCGCTAATCACTTCCAAAACAGGTTCCGATTCTTCTGGAAAATCCTTCGCAGCATCTCGAAAACGTCGGTAAACGTGCCTTTATGCCCTCGGGTGCAGCATCCAGCAAATTGAGAGGTCGGTCCTTCCGGAGATTTCTGGGCGGCGTAATGCGTACCCCAAGGGGGTTTGCGCCTGGTCACCGATCACCACGCCCTCATAATTTTTCAGAATTGCACTGCAAGTTTGTGTTCCTTTATCGCTCCGAATGGCATGGAAAATTCCGTGTCGCTCCAAAGGCATGTGTTCAATATATTTTTGGCTCGCGACTTCGACTGCGAGATCGAGCGAATATCGACCGCCAGGAATAACTTTATCGGGACCAAGGGCCGTTTCAATATGGTCGCAGGTTTTTCTGTTCTCGCCTGGGCTTTGTTCTCTTTTGTTCGGCAATTCAATTCATACCGGAATCGTTTTTTCCGGTTCAAAAAGCATCTCCGAGCTTTCTCCTAAGGCAACTAAACGCGCTCTCAATTTCGCATTTTCTTCGGCGCGTCTTTCGATTTCACTTTCTTGTAAAGTCGCTACAAGAGCAAGTTTTTCTCTGTCACAATTTTTGAAGTGGGAGGCGATTTTCATAGGAAAAACAACCTCCTTTTTTCGATATGTTCCAAACTCATTTTGTATGTTTATTTACTTTATTTGATAGGATTGGTCACGAAAACGATACGCGATCAGGGGATAGTTTTTGGCTACCGACCAGAAGACATCCCTCCAAAAAAAGGGAAAGCTCGGAGGCGCTAAGTTCGATTTTTTTGGTGTTGCGCCAGAGTTTAGCAACGCCCGACCTTCGGTTCCGGATACACAGGCGATGTAACTGCCCTTTTTCGAGGCGTTTTTGATACCCCCGGGTACCTTCTCTGGCGTCGCCATTCACCTTGTAGATGCACAATCCTGTGGCATACCTACGCTGACGCTGGGTAGGCTCCGCACTCCCAAAGCAAGATTTTCGCGCGCTTTCGCGATCGATTATCGACATGGTCAGAGTATCCCAACTGAAAGTTGGGGTGATGAAAAGAAAAAGGTCGCCAGATAGGGCGTCCTCTTTCAATTCGTTTTGTACCAAACCCTAAAGTCCATCATTTGTGCAGCTCTGTATGAATCCTTTTCGCAAATACCCTTCTGCGGCACCGTGTCGGCCGGCGCGGGATAGGCAAAAACACGCGATGTTCTCGTATTGAAATTCACGACAGGAGCTGTTTTAGTTCCGCCAAATCGAGTCCTGGGACCCGCCATCCGGCCGAAGAAATCAATTGCACCGAAGAGCTTATTTGATCTCTTTTCGCTTTTATTTTCGGTTTTTCCCAAGCGTCGATGCTTTGATAACCTACG
>Ga0256840_1001402_pt1 | contig 22698 bp, 23 predicted proteins | sample 355202metaG_FD_185969 | JGI IMG/M metagenome (GOLD analysis project Ga0256840, IMG submission 185969) | Hydrothermal vent microbial communities from Mid Atlantic Ridge, Atlantic Ocean - 355-202 | ecosystem: Environmental > Aquatic > Marine > Hydrothermal vents | place: Atlantic Ocean: Mid...
AACCATAAAAGATGTAGCAGGTTACAATTTAACAGGAATCATGATAGCAAGCGAGGGGACTTTAGGCTGTATTACTGAGATAACTCTAAAGCTTATCTCAAAACCAAAACTGCAAAAAAGCCTTATGGGAGTTTTTGATAGCGTAAGTGATGCTATGAATGCAGTATATAAAAGCATGGCAGCAGGAGTTACACCGGTTGCTATGGAATTTTTAGATAACTTAACCATAAGAGCAGTTGAGCAAAAGTATAAAAAGGGCTTACCTGTTAAAGCTGGAGCAATTTTGATCTCAACGGTTGATGGAAATTTAGAAGTTGAGATAGAAAACCAACTAAAAGTTTTAGAAGAGAAGTTTAAAGAAAATGGCTGTGTAGATTTTAGAATTGCAAAAAATGAAAAAGAGGAGCAAGACCTCTGGTTTGCAAGAAGAAATGCAAGTCCAAGCATAACTATCTATGGTAGTAAAAAACTAAATGAAGATATAACAGTTCCTAGAAACAAACTACCTCAGCTATTGGAAAAAATAGAAAAAATAGCTATGAATTATGATTTAAAGATTCCTTGTTTTGGTCACACTGGAGATGGAAATGTCCACACTAATGTCATGGTCGATGGTGAAGATAAATTCAAACTCAAAAAAGCTCACAAAGCCATAGAGGAGATTTTTCAAGCTACCATTGATCTAGGTGGAACCATAAGTGGAGAGCATGGTATAGGACTTTCTAAAGCACCATTTATGAGGATGGCTTTTAGCGAGGAGGAGTTGGCTCTTTTTAGAACCATCAAAAGAGCTTTTGATCCGAATAACATTTTAAACCCAAACAAAATGGGGCTCTAATTTGATAACCAAAGATGAGATAGTAGCAATCTTTAAAAAAACAAAAGATCCCTCTATTGCTCACTATGCATCATCTTTGAGTTTTCATACCATACTCTCTATAATACCCATACTGCTCATCTCTTTTAGCATCTTTACAAAGATGCCAAGCTTTAAAGAGCACTATCAAAAGATACAGGATTTTATATTTAACTCTTTGATGCCAGCCCAACAAGAGAGCATCTCAATTTATCTAAACAAATTTATAGAAAATACCGGCTCAATGGGCTCTACTGGTCTTATATTTGTGCTTTATGTCTCGATAATGTTTTTTTTGGATTATGAAAAGATTATTAGCAAGATTTTTGAAACCAATAGGCGCTCACTCTGGGAGTCAATTACAACCTATTGGACTATGCTTACTATGATGCCTTTGGGATTAGCTATCTCTTTTTATCTCTCATCAATTATAAACAAATTTTTATCTTCAAATGAGATAACAAGCTCCATAAACATACTGCCAATACTGCCATATCTTATAATTTGGTTTCTCTTTTTCATTATGTATATAATCTCTGCTAATAAAAGTTTAAGTAAAAACAGCACTCTAATAGCCTCCTTTGTCACCTCTTTGGTTTGGTATATCTCAAAAACCCTTTTTGTTTACTATGTAGCTTACAATAAAACTTACCTAAGTGTTTATGGTTCATTTAGCATACTAATGTTTTTCTTTATATGGATCTATTTTTCTTGGCTAATCTATCTCTTTGGAGCAAAATTTGCTTTTGTCTTAGATAAATATGCAAAGTCCAAGAAAGGGCAGGATAAAGGCTAATTTTTTATACCTTATAGCAACTATAGACAATATCAAATAAAAAGCCAAAAATGCTACTGAAGTCCTAATGCAACTTGTCTCAATATTATACTTCAAAAACTCAATAAGCAGACTATCAAAAAGCGATCCAAAACCTACTACATGTAAAGCCAAGCTTAGTGGATAAAAAACAACAAACGCCATACTAAGAAATGGTGAGAAAAATTGATAAAGACTAAATGTGCAAAAAACATAGTGAACTAAAGGCATCATACAGAAAAATACCCAAAAATTTATAAGTATAAATTGCAAAGTTTTTGAGAGATTGCTAAAGTGGTACAAAAACAAAAAGAGGTAAAAGACTCCGCCTATTGAGAACCAAAAGGCTATAGAAAAAAGAAGTCTTGGCTCTATTATCAAAATTGCACTTGCTGTTATAAATAGTGCTTCAAAAGAGATAATTTTTATATTTTTAATATAAAAAAAGTAACCAATCAAACCCATAACAAAAGCTCTTAAAACCGAGGGCGAAAACCCTATAAAAAAGGCATAACAACCCAAAAGCAATAAAACTAAAAATCCTAAATCAATATTGAGATTCCTATAAGGAAAGTACCTATCTTGAAAAAATTTATAAAACAATTTCAAAACCAAAAACAGAAGTCCACCAATAATCCCAAAATGAAACCCGCTAATTGCCAAGAGATGAGAAACTCCCCACTTTGCTATATCTTCTCTTAGACTCTTACTAAGTGGCATAGCAAAAAAGAGAGCCCCATATAGCTCTTTTGTAATTTCAGAGCTGTGCTGATTTAAAATAATCGTTTCGATTTTACTAGGAGTGAAATTTTGTTTTATTTGCAGAGTTTTCAAAGGAGCATAAAAACCTTTTAAAAATCTATAAAAAGTTACTTTATCTGTGTAGAAAATCGCCTCTACCTTATCTAGCCTCTTAATTTTTATAGGCTTAAAATAGACACCATTGAAAGAAAAATCACTATTTTTTAGTTTTAAAATTTTGTAAATTTTGCCATTTTTGGAGACTCTATCAAAAGAGTTTATTACAACAAAGCTATCTTTATATATGGAGTAAGTTGTAATCTTTTTAAACTTATAATACTCCCAAGATAGTGAAACCAAAAAAAGAGCCAAAAGCACAAATAGTGTTATTTGTAGCTCTTTTTTAGTTACAAATAGTGGAGCTTTTTGCATCTGTTAAATTGGAGGCATATCCATCTTGGTCTCTTTTGCCTCTATGTTTGAGTCATTGTAAACAATCTCTATGGGGATTCCTCCTGCATCTACAAATCTTGTAAATGCCTTTTGAAAAACCAAATTTGCAACACCGATTGGACCATTTCTATTTTTTCCTATGATTATCTCTGCACTCTCTTCTGGTTTGTCAAAAAAATTACTCTTATACTCTTTGCCATCTGCTCTAGCTTTTTGCTCCTTCTCCTTCTCCTCTCTCATTCTATAAACATCATCTCTATATACAAACATTATTATGTCAGCATCCTGCTCGATTGAGCCAGACTCTCTTAAATCACTCATCATTGGTCGTTTATCGCTTCTGCTCTCTAGGCTTCTATTTAACTGAGAAAGAGCAATTATGGGCATATCTAGCTCTCTAGCTAAAAGCTTCAGCCCTCTTGAGATTTCACTAACCTCAATGTGTCTATCTTTGCTTCCACCACTGCTCATAAGTTGAAGGTAATCTATAATTGCTAATGAAATTTCAGGGTGTTGAGTTTTAAGTTTTCTTAGTTTTGAGCGAACCGTGTGTATGTTTACATTTCCATTATCATCTACAAAAAATTTCTTGCTACTCATCTCATCGGCCGCACTATTTAGCCTACTCCACTCCTCATCATTCATATCGCCAATCTTTAGCTTTTGAAGCGGTATGGAAGTTTTACTACTAAGCATCCTAAGCATAAGCTGCTCTGCTGGCATCTCAAGAGAAAATATAGCCACACCCCTGTTGTCATCAAGTGCCTTTTGGGCTAAATTTAGAGTAAAAGCGGTCTTTCCCATAGCAGGTCTTGCCGCAACTATAATCAAATCTCCATTGCCAAACCCTGTTGTTAGTCTATTTAGCTCATTAAAACCGGTATCTAGCCCTACAACTCCAGAGTTTCCCCTCTTTTTCATCTCTAGTATATGCTCTATAGTCGAGCTTGTCATCTCAGGAGACTCTCTAAACTCTTTTGAAGTTGCATCGCTTGTTATTTGATATAGCTTTTGCTGAACCAAATCAACAACCTCGCTAGAAGGCAGATCTTTTTCAACTGCAACCTCTTTTATATCGCTTGTAAGTTTAACTAAGTCTCTTTTTATAGATTTCTCTTTTATCTCCTCAACATAGGCCTTTATAGAAGGAAGTGGATTTGCAGACAATATCTCAAGCATAGCATCTTCATCAAACTGCCCTTTTTGATTAAGCTTTTTCTTGACAAACTCCTCATCTATGGGCAAATCCTCTCTCTCACACTCCTCCATACACTCAAATATATGCTGATGGGCAGGCAAGTAGAAATCTCTAGGCTTTAGCTCACTTGCTACATCTTCAAAAGTTGCAGGATTAAAAAGTATGGAGCTTAGGACTGAGCGCTCTATGTTTATATTATAAAGATTTGTCATGCTCTTTTGCTACCTCCTCCACAATCTCCATAAATTTATCTACCAAATCACTCTCCTTTAGTTTTGCCACAACTTCACCCTTTTTCATCACAAGCCCCTGCCCTTTTCCATAGGCTATTGCAACATCTGCATGTTTTGCCTCACCTATGGCATTTACTACACACCCCATTACAGATATATTGAGCGGTGCTTTTATATCTTTTACTCTCTCTTCAACCTCACTTACAGCCTTTACCAAATCGGCTTCAATTCTACCACAAGTTGGGCACGAGATTATATTGACACCACTTTTTACCACTCCGCTATCTTTTAAAATTGCCCTTGCGACATTTATCTCCTCTTCAAGCTCTCCTGTTATAGAAACCCTCAGAGTATCTCCTATACCTTCAAGAAGCAAAGTACCAAGAGCTATGGAGGACTTTATAGTAGAGTGAAAAAGAGTTCCAGCTTCTGTTACACCTAAATGAAACGGGTGGGGAGTTTTATCTCTTAGCATCCTGTAAGCCTCAACGGTCCTAGCTACATCACTAGCTTTTAGTGAGACTTTAATCTTGCTAAATCCCAAATCCTCTAAGTACTTTATATTGTAAAGTGCAGACTCAACCATCCCCTTAGCAGTTGCTCCATATTTCAAGTCAAACTGCTTCTCAAGACTACCTGAATTAACCCCAATCCTTATGGGTATATCTCTTTGTAAACAAGCCTTTACAACCTCTTTTACTCTACTCTTACTCCCAATATTACCAGGATTTATCCGTATGCAATCAACAACCTCAGAAGCTATCAAAGCCAATCTATAGTTAAAATGGATGTCAGCTACCAAAGGAAGTTTTATCTCTTTTTTAATCTCTTTTAGCGCATATGCATCCTCAAAATCAGGAACTGCAACCCTAACAATGTCAGCCCCTGCAAAATGAAGTCTCTTTATCTGTTCTACCGTAGCCTTTACATCAGCAGTTTTAGAGTAAGTCATAGACTGCACACTTATGGGGGCATCTCCACCAACTGCAACTTCACCAACATAAATTTTGTTTGTTTTATATCTTTTAATCAATTTTTATCCAATTATAAATTATTTTTTATATTTTCAATATCTTTTTTAAAAGGTAATAGTTTATCTTTGATTATTTCCCAAACCTCTTGTGCATCTATCCCAAAATAATTATGTGCTACTATGTTTCTTAAATTTTTAATTTTTTGCCAAGGTATATTTGGATGAGCATTTTTAAAGTTATCATCAAGTTTTGTTATATTTTCACCTATAACTATAAACTGCATCATAGTTGCATCAAAACTTTTCATATCATAAAAAAAATCATCAGCATCACAAAAATTAGATGTATATATCTCAATTTTTTCAATGCTCTCAATTAAGCTCTCTAAGCAAAACTCTATCTTAGACATAGACAACATCTTTTAAAATTCTATCTTTCACATATGGCTTAAGATATTTCTCTCTTGCCAAATCTACTTTTTTACCCAATATTCCTGAAAGATACTCTTTTAAAGAGAGTTTTAAATCATATATATCTTTTGCACCCTCTTCTATATCTATAAGCAGATCAATATCGCTATCATCTTTTTGCTCCAATTTTGCATATGAACCAAATAATCCTATTTTGACAATATGAAATTCATCTCTTAAGTATTGTTTTTTCTCTCTTAAGATATCCAATATATCATCTCTACTCATCTCAACCACCTTCTTGATAGCTAGTTGAAGTATTATACTACAATACCACTAAGAAAAAGATAATGGGTCTATGTCTATTTCTACCTTTAGCTCTTTTATAGAGTGAGCAAATCGAAGTAGCTCTTTTGGATTTTTAGCTCTTGCTAGTAGATTATAGCGGTATTTGTTTGCAATTTTTTCTATGTTTGCTCTACCTGAGCCTACGACTTCAATCTCTTTAAAATTTTTAGCCACTCTTTCAACTTCGTTGAGCATCTCACTAGCTTTTAAATCATTTTTATGAGAGATTAGAACCTTTAAAAGTTTTACAAATGGGGGGTATAGCTCACCTCTTTGTTTTAGCTCATCTTTTAAAAACTCCTCATAATCATCCACAAACTCTCTAAAAAAATCACAATTTTTTGATTGGAGCAAGACCTCTGAGTCTCTACTTCTGCCTGCTCTTCCTGCAACTTGCAAAAAGAGACTCAAAGCTCTCTCTCTAGCTCTAAAATCTGGCATATTGAGCATACTATCTAGCCCCATAATCACACTTAGTGTTACACCGTGATAATCATGTCCTTTTGAGAGCATTTGAGTTCCAACTAGGATGTCTATCTTTTTTTCATTGAACTCTTTTAAGATTTTATTTAGTTTCCTTGTTGAATTTATCTCATCCCTGTCAAACTTCTCTATAACTTTAGCAGGAAATCTCTCTCTTAAGATTTTTAAAACTTCCGAAGTGCCGATCCTGTTGGCTCTAAGCTCACTCTTTGAACAACTAGGACATCTACTTGGAATTGCACATGAGTAGGAGCAGTAGTGGCACCTAAGAAGGTTTTTATCTACATGTAGGCTCATCCCTACACTACAGTATGGACACTCTACACTTCCTCCACAGCTACTACATGTAAGGTACTTAAAGTTTGCTCTAGTTGGCAAAAAAACTATGACTTGAGAGTTTTTGTGCTCCTCTATCTTGGATAAAATCTGCTCATTTATCTCACTTATGGAGTCTTGAAAGATAAATCTTTTTTTAGAGTCAAAGTAGCCCTTTTTTAGCCTAAAAGTTGGCAGATTCTTATAACTCCCTAGTGTTGGAGTAGCACTTCCAAGCACTACTTTTGCACCTCTTTTTTTGCCAATCAAAAGAGCTAAATCTCTAGCATTGTATCTTGGTCTTTGGTTTGATTTGTAGCTATCATCATGCTCTTCATCTACTACAATCAAACCAAGATTACAAAGTGGCAAAAAAAGAGCTGATCTAGTGCCTGCTATGACTTTTACTTCACCACTCTCAAGAGCTTTTAAAATCTCCTCTTTTTTTTTCTTAGTGACCTTTGAGTGCCAAATAGCAACGAGTGAGCCAAATACTCTTTTTAATCTTTTTTGCATCTGTGGAGTAAGCCCAATCTCAGGCATAAGCAAAAGTGCGGTTTTGTTTGAGTTTATAGCATCTTCTATAAGTTTTATGTAGATCTCAGTCTTTCCACTTCCTGTGTCACCAAAGAGTAAGGAAGCACTTTTAGACTCTATAAAATCATAAGCTTTTTGTTGCTCTCTTGAGAGCTTTACTTTCGAATCAATTGTTACACTTTTTTGAGCAGACTCTCCAAAAGGCACAAAAAGTCCCAAAGCATCACCAAGCGAGCAGACATAATAGTTACTAATAAAGTGTGCAACTTCAAGCACTTCTTTAGAAAAGTACTCCTCTTTCAAACCTATAACTTCATCGCAAGCAAACTCAGGCTCTAAACATTTATTTAAAACAACACCAATTTTTTTTCTTTTATTTAGTTCAACCTCTACTATGTTTCCTTTTTTGAGAGGTTTTGCAGATCTGTAAATCAATGGATTTAGTGGGAATTTCAGCAGGGAGATTTGGTAGTAATTCATCCACAATTATTTTAAAAGCTTTAAGCAGGTACTACCATAATCACTATTGTTAGTATCGCATGTAAACTTTCCCGTATTTGAATTATAAATAAAAACTACATTTTTTCCTTCTATATTTAAAGAGTAGTTATTGTCACTACTTTTTATCCAACCACCACTGCTTTTTGAGTAAATCGGATACTCTAAAATTTTTTGAGTTGCATTTCCATCAAATAGCTCTTCATTATCGGTATTGTAAGCTGCATCATCCAACGAAGAGGGATAGCTTGCACCAGTTCCACCCAAAATACTTTTATTTTTAGCTAAGCTTATAGCACTTCTTATAGAAGATATGGTAGATTTTGCTTTTACTAACCTAGCATCATCAGCAGGGGCCAAAAGCCTTGGTAAAGCCACCCCTGCTAATATGCCCAGAACTACAATAACAAACACAAGCTCAATCATTGTAAAGGCATATCTCATTAGTTTTTACTCAAATTAAGGAATTTTAATTTTTGTATCATTAAAGTCATCATAGTTCAGAGTAGAGTTTTCTGAGTAGAAAAATCTAGGTGAACTGCTTGCATTACCATCTCTACAGAAAATATATAGATTATTTGCTGATTCACTAGCTATCGGGCTAATGCCTGTTGCAGAAGCATTGTTCTCACAGTTAGTAAATGGCTGAGTAGTACCATTCCAAGTTACTCCATCAGGAATATCAGTATATTCACTAACACTAACATTTAATTCTTTTATGCTTCCATTAAGATCATCCATAAGGGATTTGCTCCACAAAGATGGACCTACTGTTCTATTTAGAGTTCCTACAAAACCCTTAAGAACACCCTCTTTTGCTTGCTCTTGAACGCCTATCATTCTTGGCAAAGCAACAGCTGCCAATATACCCAAAATAACGATCACGAAGATCAACTCAATCATTGTAAAACCTTTTTTCATAGGTTACTCCTTGTAATTTTTTAACGACTCCATACATTTATGGACCCATTTGATTGCGATTTTATATCTTTTTATATAAAAAAAGGCTTAAAAACAAATCAAAATTTCTCAAGTTTTTCTAACATTTTTTTATACTCTTTTTTATTTAGATACTCATCATAGCACTTTTGAACATATGCATATAGCAAATCTTTTGTATCTATATTTGTTTTTTCACCAAAGGTTGATCTAAAATCCTCTTCAAAAAATTTTGCAAAATCCTCATCGAGGGTTATATCAAAATCTTTCAAACCAACACTTATGGTTATCTTGCTCATCTGCCTAGTACTGCCTCAATTTTTTTCAAAATCTCTTCACTCTCTATCTCTTTGTTCATAAGCTTCTCTTCAAGAGATTCAATCTGAACATCTTTTGCTTCATTTTGAGCTTTTAGAGTTACCACTTCTTGTCTTAGTTTTTCATTTTCATTTTTTAGCTCTTCAAATCTTGCTATCAAATCCTCAATTTTTTGACTTAAACTACCGACACTTGGTTCAGCCAAGTTACTCTCTTTCATCTCTTCAAACATTTTTCATACCTTTAAATTATATCTTTGCTATAATTGTAACAAAAAAAAGTAAAAATATGGCAAAATTTGAAATAAATAGCAAATATTCTCCAGCAGGCGACCAACCCGAAGCAATTAACAAGCTTACAGCTTCTATAAAAAAGGGTAATCGCTACCAAACTCTCATAGGAGTAACAGGAAGTGGAAAGACCTTTACTATGGCTCAAATCATAGCAAAACTACAGATGCCAACTCTCATAATGACCCACAACAAGACTCTAGCGGCTCAACTCTACAGTGAGTTTAGGGGTTTTTTTCCTAAAAACCATGTAGAGTACTTCATAAGCTACTATGACTACTACCAACCTGAGGCTTACATACCAAGAAGTGATCTTTTTATAGAAAAAGATAGCTCCATAAATGAAGAGCTAGAGAGGCTTAGACTTAGTGCAACAGCAAGTCTTCTTAGTTTTGATGATGTTATCTGTGTGGCTTCAGTTTCGGCTAACTATGGCTTGGGTGATCCTAGTGAGTATAAAAGTATGGTTCAAGCCATAGAGGTTGGAAGTGAGATTGACCAAAAGAGCCTTTTGATGCAACTAGTAGATATGGGGTACAAAAGAAATGATGCCTACTTTGATAGAGGGGATTTTAGAGTCAATGGAGATGTTGTAGATATATTTCCAGCTTACAGTGAAGAAGAGGCTATTCGCATAGAGTTTTTTGGAGATGAAGTAGAGTCCATAACCTACTTCGATACTCTAACAAACGAGAAGCTAAATAGTGTAAAAAAGGTCATAATCTATGCTGCAAATCAGTTCATAGTTGGACAAAGCAGGCTTAAAAATGCTATAAAAGAGATAGAAAAAGAGCTAGATGAGAGATTGGCTTTTTTTGAAAAAGAGGGAAAGTTAGTAGAGTATCAGAGATTAAAAAGCAGAGTTGAGTTTGATTTGGAGATGCTAGAAGCTACAGGGAGCTGTAAAGGGGTTGAAAATTATGCTAGGTATCTAACAGGCAAAAAACCGGGAGAGACGCCCTACTCTTTGTTTGATTATTTTGAAGCTATGGGTAAGGAGTACTTGGTTATAGTAGATGAATCCCATGTTAGCCTTCCTCAGTTTAGAGGGATGTATGCAGGAGATAGAAGCAGAAAAGAGATTTTGGTTGAGTATGGCTTTAGACTCCCAAGTGCCTTAGATAACAGACCACTAAAGTTTGATGAGTTTATAAACAAAGCTCCTAACTATCTCTTCGTCTCAGCAACTCCCAATGAGCTAGAGATTGAGCTTAGTGGAAAAAATGTAGCTGAGCAAATCATAAGACCAACTGGACTTTTAGACCCAAAGGTAGAGATTTTAAGTAGCGATAATCAAGTAGAGGTACTTTTTGATGAAATTAAAAAAACCATAAAAAAAGGTGAGAGAGTTTTGGTTACCACTCTTACAAAAAAGATGAGCGAGGAGCTTAGTCGCTACTATGGGGAGCTTGGACTAAAAGTGAAGTATATGCACAGCGATACAGATGCCATAGAGAGAAATCAAATCATAAGAGCTTTGAGGCTTGGAGAGTTCGATGTGCTTATTGGGATAAATCTCTTGCGAGAGGGGCTTGATCTGCCTGAAGTCTCTTTGGTAGCCATCTTGGATGCTGACAAAGAGGGTTTTTTAAGAAGCAAAACGAGTCTAGTTCAAACAATGGGAAGAGCCGCTAGAAATGAAAATGGTAGAGTTTTGATGTTTGCAAATAAGATTACAGATTCTATGAAGTACGCAATAGAGTTAACAAGCAAAAGAAGAGAGGCTCAAGAGAAGTTTAATAAAGCTCACAATATAACCCCAAAAACCACCAAAAGAGAGTTAGATGAAAACTTAAAAGTAGAAGAGATGGGAGAGATCTATAACAGATTTGACAAAAAAGATAAAATCCCACCTAGCGAGAGAAAGAAGATTGTAAAAGAATTAACCAAAAAGATGCATGAAGCCGCAAAAGCCTTGGAGTTTGAAAAAGCTGCAAAACTAAGAGATGAAATAGCCAAAATAAGAAATTTATGAATTTTTTGATATAATCGTTTAAGCCAAATTGCGCCATAGGCTAGGTGATAAGTGCTAATTTAGTGAATCCTATTGCATAATTTGGGATAATAATTTTGGTATGATTTGGCAAGATTTAGGAGAGTAGGATGAGGGTATCTGGTTTTTTAGATTCTTCATATCTTAGAGTTTCAAACTATGAAAACCTTGAGAGTGCCAAAAAAGATGACTCTAACAATAATCCGTCTAAAACCAAGCTCGATGATTTAACAACTTCTCAAAAGGCTCAAGTAGCAAAACTCCAAAGCATAGACCAAAAGGTAAAAGCTCATGAGTCTGCGCACATAAACGCTGGTGGAAGCATAGTTAAAGGTGGAGCAAATTTCACCTACGAAAAGGGTCCGGATAACAAGCTCTATGCAGTAGCTGGTGAGGTTCCCATAGATGCAAGCCCTGAAGATAAGCCTGAAAAAACTATCGCAAAGATGCAACAAGTAAGGGCTGCTGCTTTGGCTCCTGCTGATCCTAGTGGGACAGATTATAAAGTTGCAAGTACAGCTACACTTTTAGAGATGAAAGCTAGAGTTGAGCTAGCTAAAGAGCAAACTGAAAAACTTACTCAAAAAAATGGCTACACTGCTACACTAGAAGATCAATAAAACAGCCAACTATAACCATTTTGTAATCAATTTTTAGATAGAATTGCCCAAACCTATAAGAAAAGGATGCAACTATGCCAAACTTAAATGACCCAAAAAACTATATAAACAGAGAACTGTCTTGGCTTAGGTTTAACACTAGAGTTTTAAATGAGTCTTTAAAGGAGGAGCTACCTCTTTTGGAGAGGCTAAAGTTTATAGCAATTTATGCAACAAACTTAGATGAATTTTATATGATTAGAGTTGCCGGATTAAAGCAACTTTTTTCGGCTGGAGTAATTGTTACTGGCATAGATAAAATGACTCCTCTTGAGCAATTAAGAGAGATTAGAAAGTATATACTTCAAGAAAAAAGTTTGCTTGAGAGTAGCTATAAAAACATAATTGAAAAACTAAAAAGTGAAGGTTTACATATACGAAACTATGAAAATTTGGAACAAAATTTAAAAAAAGAGGTTGATTCATACTTTTTTTCACACATTCTTCCAATCTGCATACCAATTGCAGTAGATGCAACACATCCCTTTCCTCATCTTAATAATTTAAGCTTTTCCTTAGCTGTAAAACTAGAAGATGAAAGCAGCGATAGTGGATATAAGTACGGTATGATTAGGATACCTAGAATCCTTCCAAGATTTTACCAAGTTAGAGACAATATATATGTCCCTGTTGAGACAATTGTAAAAAAACATGTAGAAGAGATTTTTCCAGGTTATAAACTAATTTCTTCGGCTGCTTTTAGAGTTACTAGAAATGCAGACATTGTTATAGAGGAGGAAGAGGCTGATGACTTTATGATGCTTATGGAGCAAGGTTTGAAGCTTAGAAAAAAAGGTGCATTTGTAAGACTAGAGATAGAGGAAAATGCCGATGAGGATCTTATGAAGTTTTTAAATTCTCATATGAAAATATTTCAAAAAGATATATATGAGTATAGCATACCTCTAAATCTTGGATCTTTATGGCAGATAATTGGAAATAAAGAGTTCTCATACCTAACACTTCAACCACACAATCCAAAGGTATTGCCGCCTTTTAACAAAAATGAATCTATATTTAAAATTATATCTGAACAAGATACACTTCTACTTCATCCATATGAGAGTTTTGATCCCATAACAAAACTCATAAAGGAAGCATCAAAAGACCCAAATGTTATATCTATTAGAATTGCTCTTTACAGGGTAGAAAAAAATTCTCAAATCGTTCAAGCTCTCATAGATGCTGCCAATGAAGGAAAACAAGTTACTGCAATGGTAGAGCTAAAAGCGAGATTTGATGAAGAAAACAACCTTCACTGGGCCAGAACTCTAGAAGAAGCAGGTGCTCATGTTATATATGGAATTGCAGGTTTTAAAGTACATGCAAAGGTTACTCAAATAATTAGACAAGAGAGTGGAAAACTAAAATTCTATATGCACTTAGGAACAGGAAATTATAATGCAAGTACCGCAAAAATCTATACTGATGTTAGTTTGCTTACCTGCAGAGATGAGTTCGCAAAAGATACAACAACCTTTTTTCACATACTTTCTGGTTTTTCAAAAACTAAAAAATTATCTACTCTGAAGATGTCTCCAACTCAAATTAAACCAAAACTTATATCTCTTATAAACAATGAGTCAAGACAAGCAAAAAGCGGTCACATTATTATGAAAATGAACTCCTTGGTTGATACAGACATTATAAAAGCTCTTTATAATGCATCTAATGCTGGAGTAAAGATTGAGCTTATCATTAGAGGAATTTGTTGTCTAAGACCTGGAATAGAAGGTTTGAGTGAGAATATATTTGTAAAGTCAATCATAGGTAAGTACCTAGAGCACTCAAGAGTTTACTACTTTAAACATGGAGAACCAGACATATATATATCTAGTGCCGATTGTATGCCTAGAAACTTAGAGAGGCGTTTAGAGCTAATGAGTCCGATTTTGGAAAAACCTTTAAGAGAAAAATTGATCGAAATGCTTCATCTACAAATAAATGATAATGTATTAAGCTGGAAACTAAATAGCGATGGAGAATACTCTAAAATTGAAAAAAAGAGTGGACAAAAGGCTATAAATAACCACATAATCCTAGAGGAATACATAAACAAAATATACAAAACCATGAAAAAAGACACGACATCGAGTAAAGCTGAAATTTTAGCTAAAAAACTTTTCAAAGAGAGTTAGAATGATACTCCCTTTTGAAAACTATACTCCAAAAATAGGCAACAATGTATTTGTAGCACCAAGTGCAGATATCATAGGTGATGTGGAGATTGGTGAAGATAGCTCAATCTGGTTTGGCACTGTCATAAGAGGGGATGTTCACTACATAAAAATAGGCAAAAGAGTGAGTGTTCAAGATTTAAGCATGATTCATGTTACGCACTTTAAAAAAAGCGATAGAAGCGATGGTTATCCAACAATTATAGGAGATGATGTAACCGTAGCACATAAAGTTATGCTTCATGGATGCACCATTAAAAATGCCTGCCTTATAGGAATGAGTGCTACTATCCTAGATGGTGCAATCATAGCAGAGGAATCCATAGTCGGAGCAAACTCTTTAGTAACAAAAAACAAAAAGTTCCCTCCTCGCTCACTGATCTTGGGCAATCCTGCAAAGGTTATTAGATCGTTAAGCCAAGAGGAGATTGAATCACTCTATAAATCTTCTCAAAATTATGTTAAGTTTAAAGATAGATATTTGGGAACTTCTAAAAAAAGTAACTAAATGAGAGTTTTAATTGCTCTTGTTTAGTGCTTGTTAAAAACTCCGTATTTAATAAAAATCCATTTTTAAAATCATAACTCCCACCAATCAAAAGGGAGTTGGCATCTTTAGTATAATTTCTTATACCTGTTACATATCCCGTTAAGTAATCAAATAAAAAATCCTTTTTTGATACTTTTGTATATATAAACTTGTTTTGAAACCAATCTTTATACCACTCACTAGTTATGCTAACATCATACTCACTAGCATATTTTAAACCTGCTAAATATGAAGTTTTATTGTTGCTATCTAGTAAATGTCATAGGCTAGGCGATAAGTGCTAGTTTGGTGAATCCTATTGCATAATTCGGGTTAAAATTTATGAAGTTTTCTTTTTTCTTTTTTTTGGGTTAGGTTTTGCAAATCTAATAAGATCTTCAGTAGTGATTATAGAGCTTGGAATCTCTTTTAAACTTTTTTTAAAAACTTCTTTAGCCGCCAATGCATCACTATATGCTCTATGTCTACTTGGTACCTCTATTTTAAAGTCATCTATCAAAGAAGATAAACCATATTTTTCAGCCTTTATAGTTTTTCTTGCCAAATCTATGGTACATATCTTCCTATTTAAAAGAGGTCCAAAACAAAAATTTTCAAGCCAATATGATATAAAATTGTAGTCAAAATTAACATTATGAGCAACAAAAACTGTGTCTTTTAAAAAAAGTCTAAATTTTGCTAAAGTCTCTTTTAAAGTTGGGGCATCTTTTATATCTTCTAATGTTATATTTGTTAGCTGAACTATGTTTTCCGGGATTTCATCTGCTTTAACAAAACTTTCAAATCTATCAATAACTTCACCACTTTTAACAATGAGAGCTCCTATTTCAATAATTTGAGAATTTTGCGGCTTACTGCCATTTGTCTCTATATCAATTATACAAAACTTTTGATTTTCTATAGGAGTAAAGTTTGTCTCAAGTGTAATTAAACCTTTCCCTACCTCAATAAACGGGATGCCTAAGAGTCTAAAGTTATCTATGAACTCTGTTATATCATTTCCAACAAAATCTTTCAACTCCTCTATATTTTCAATTACTCTTTTGCATTCACTATGAGGTATGGAAACTTTTGTCATTTTTTGAACTAGATTATCAAAACTTCTCAACTATTAACTCTTTTTACTTTTTTTAAAAAATTTTCCAATTTTTTTTTATCTTTTTTACCTTTATAACTCTCTACTCCACTACTAACATCAACCCCATAAAATCCAAAATCCAAAACTTCCACTACATTTTCACAGCTCAATCCACCAGCTAAAATAATCTTAGAACAATCTACTTTACTAAACCAATCCAAATTAACTCTTTTTCCCTCTCCTCCATAACTCTCAACAAAAGCATCTACAATCCTATACTCACTCTCAAATTTTAAAATGTCTTCCTTAGATGACGCTCTTACAACCTTTAAGTGAGGAATTTTCAACTTTTTAAAAAAGTTTTCATTTGCTTCAAAATGGATTTGAGCTAAGTTTATCTTACATTGGTTTGAGATAAGATTTACTAAATCTGAACTTACATTTACAAATAAACCTATACTTTGAACAAAAGGCGGAAGCTTAGTTATAATCTCCCTAGCGACTTTTGGCTCTATATATCTAGGAGATTTTTCATAAAAGACAAAACCCAAAGCATCTGCACCAAACTCTATAGCATTGAGCGCATCTTCAAGATTTGTTATGCCACATATTTTAACTCTCATACTTTTAGACTACTTATAGCATTTTTGTATGATGAATTTGAAAATACATAACTACCCGCTACTACTATATCTACACCAACCTCTTTTAAATCTTTAATATTTTTATCATTTACTCCACCATCTACTTCAATGAGCGTTTTTAAACTATTTTCATTGATCATTTTTTTTAATACTTCTGCTTTTTTAAGAACAGATGAAATAAACTTTTGACCACCAAACCCTGGATTAACACTCATCAAAAGAACCATATCTAAATCTTCCAAAAGATACTCTACAGAGCTTGGAGGTGTGTGTGGATTTAAAACTATAGCAGGCTTTATACCATAATCTTTTATTTTTTGTATGAGTCTGTGTGGATGCTTTTCCTCTTCTATGTGAAAGGAGATGTATTGTGGATTGAACTTTGCAAACATATCAACAAAAAAACTATTGTTTTGGACCATTAGATGAATATCAAGAGGTTTTGTTGAAGCTTTAGCAACAGCCTCTACCACTACAGGACCTATGGTATGATTTGGTACAAAATGACCATCCATAACATCTATGTGTATAAAATCGCAATCTGCTTCACAAATAGCTCTAATCTCTTCATCTAATTTTCCAAAATTTGCCGACAAAATACTCGGTGCAACTTTCATTAATCTCTCCTAACTAAACAATGGCAGATTGTATCTATAAATTCATAAAAAATTTATAAATTTTATGGTATCATACCATCTTCTGCTTTAAGCAGATACTTTGCTAAAGTTTAGTAAAATCCCAAAAAAATTTAAGGAAATTAATTATGGCAAGAAAATGTGCAATTACAGGAAAAGGTCCTATGAGTGGAAACAATGTTAGCCACGCTAAAAATAGAACCAAAAGAAGATTTCTTCCTAATCTAAGAACTATTAGAGTAACTTTGGAAGATGGTACTACAAAAAAAATCAAGGTTGCGGCTTCAACTCTAAGAACAATGAAGAAAAACGCTTAATCCCACTATATCTCACAAGGGGTTTGCTTGACACTCTTACAAAAGTTAAAAAAACTTCTTAATTGGTCAAGTAGGTCAGCCCCTCACATAGATCTAAATACTGAATTATATCTACAGTTAAAACCATTTCGCCTACCACTCATACTAGTAGTTCTTATGCTCTTGGTAGGCGCATTGGGTTACATCATCATAGATGGTTTTACACTCTTAGATGCTATTTATCAATCTGGAATTACATTTACAACAGTTGGATTTGGGGAGATTTCTCCTATATCGCCGGCGGGAAGAATTTTTACGATTACTCTTATAATATTGGGGTTTGGTCTCTTCTCTTTTTCTGTTGGTATTTTAGTTGAGGTTTTAAATAAGGGTCAACTTTTAAAAATTATCAAGGAGCGAAATATGCTTTATAAGATCGCTAGACTTAAAAACCATTTTGTCATTTGTCACCATAATGAGATAACAATAGAGCTTTCAAAACAGTTCCGTGAAAATCACATACCTTTTGTAGTAGTAGATTCAAGAGAAGATTTGGAAAAAGTAGCGGAAAAATATAAATATCCTTACTATGTAAAAGAGGATCCTCACACAGAAACTGCCATTTTAAAGTCATATCTCTCTAGTGCAAAAGGTGTAATAACACTTAGTGAAAATACTGCAGACAACATCGCTCAAATTGCTTCAACTAGACTCTATGAGAAAGAGATAGGCAGAAGAAAGCCCTACTATATCATTACAAATGCTTCAAATGAAAAAGATATGGAAAAATTAAAAAAACTAGGTGCAAATAGAGTTATAAGTGCTACAAAACTTATGGCAGAGAGATTAAGAGCTATGAGCCTCAGACCAGATATGGAAAATATGCTTGAAAAGCTACTATATAGAAAAGACGCGCCCATAGATATGGAAGAGATCAAGATCCCCGATCACTCATGGCTAAGATTTAAAAAACTCAAAGAGACACATTTAAGGGATATCACTAATGTTAGTATCGTTGGTATACGAGACAACAAAGACAACTTTATCCCCATGCCAAAAGGTGATGTACTTATAGGTACTGGATATAAACTATTGGTTATAGGAACGGCTGAGAGTATTAGAGCTACAAAAAGAATTATAAGAAAAAAACAAAAACCTGAAGAGTTAAAATATGTTTAATATACTACCAATTAAAAATGGACTAGAAAATGTTGAAGGTTTTTACTGCGGTGGAGTAAACTGCGGATTAAAACCCAAAGGTGAAAAAGATTTGGCTTTTATACGAAGTGATGTTGAGTGTGAAGTTAGTGCACTTTTTACAACAAATAGGTTTCAAGCAGCACCAATAAAACACTTTTTAAACTATCCAAAAAATTTTAAAACCAACTTTTTACTAATCAATTCAAAAAATGCAAATGCAATGACAGGACAAAAGGGGATTGATGATATTGAAGAAATTTTAACTACTCTAAAAACAAAACTACCAAATACTATAAATCCCATCATGAGTTCAACTGGTGTTATAGGCTATAGATTAGATAAAGAAAAAATTTGCTCTGCTTTTGATAAGTTTGATTTTAATTCTAAAGAGTCTGATGCTACCGCAAAGGCTATAATGACAACAGATAGTTTTAAAAAGGAGTTATGTTTTAGAGTTGAGATAGAAGATGGAGATTTTTTTCATATTGGAGCAATTTGCAAAGGAGCTGGCATGATAAATCCAGCTATGGCTACTATGCTGTGCTTTATTTTAACAGATGCAAAAATTCCTAAAGATGATATGGATGAACTCTTAGAAAGCTCTGTTGAACAATCATTCAATACAATAAGTGTCGATGGAGATACTTCAACAAACGATACAGTTATATTGCTTAGTTCAGCAAAAAAAGCTTACAATAAAACTGCTTTTCAAAAAGCCTTGAATCTTTTAACCAAAGAGATGAGCTTGCAAATTTTAAAAGATGGCGAAGGCTCCAATAAAGTAGTAGCATTTGAAGTGCTTGGTGCTAAAAGCCTTGAGGATGCAAAAAAAGCAAGTAAAGCCCTATCAAACTCTTTATTGGTCAAAACTGCTCTTTTTGGTGAAGATCCAAACTGGGGTAGAATAGCCTCGACAATTGGAGCAAGTAATGTTGAGTGCAATCCTGATAATTTAGTAATCAAATATGATGAAGTTACTGTCTACTCTAAAGAGAAACCTAGCCTAGATAGTGAGACTGAAGAAAAAGCATTTAAAGTTATGAAAAAAGACTCTTTTAAGATAAGTTGCAATTTAAATGCTGGTAAATTTAGCTACATTAGCTATGGCTGTGATTTGAGCTATGAGTATGTCAAAATAAATGCTGATTATAGAACATAACAGCAAAATTTAACAACACTTTTGCTAAAATTGCGAACAAATTTTAAATAAAGGAATACAAGATGCTACACGAATATAGAGATATTATATCCAAGTTAAAAGTTGAAAATGCCCACTTTGCAAAAATTTTTGAAAAACACAATGAGCTTGATGACAAGATAAAAGAGGTTGAAGAGGGAAGAGAGCATATGGATCAACTTGAACTTGAAACTCTAAAAAAAGAGAAATTAAGATTAAAAGATGAAGCTTACACAATGATTTTGCAATACAAAAAAGAGCATAATTTATAAAAGCTAGGCAAACGCCTAGCTTAACTCTTCTAAATCAATCCTTTTACCCCTCATATGCTCTTTACAAAACTCAACAATCTTACCATGAAATCTAGCATAAATTTTGTTTAAATCTCCATCATACTCACTTGAAATTTTATCGAAATTTTCACATATGCCTATCTCTAACCAATTTTGAATCTCTTCATAGCTTTCAAACTCGTACCCAAAAGCACTCAAAAGCCTGTTTGTATAGCTATCTACAACCATAACCTCTTTTTTAGAGGCATAACAAAGTATGCTATCACAGCTCTCTTGCCCAATTCCTTTTTGAGACAAAAGCCACTCTTTGGAGACTTGTGTTTTAAAATTATCAAATGTTTTATAATCTTGAACTATATTAAAGCAGAGTTTTTTTAAATTTTTTGCCTTTGTATTGTAAAATCCACTTGGCTTTATGAGAAGTGCTAACTCTTTATAATCAATGCTAGCTAAACTTTCTAAATTTAAAAAATTTTTATCTCTTAGATTTTGTAAACTCTTTTCAACCTTTTCCCACTTTGTTTGCTGAGTAAGTATGGCTCCTACAACCACTTCAAAAGTTCCACTATTTGGCCACCAAAACTCATCTCTATTGTCTCTAATATAGCCTTGTTTTTTTAAAAACAGTAACAACTCATAACTATTTGTTATCATTTTTTACTACTCCTAAGGTGCGCTAAAACTGTAGCTATAATGTCATCATCATCCTTGCTTCTTGATTTTAAAAACTCTTTTTTATCGTCATCATACTTCAAAGTTATATTTTGACCATAATTTGAAACTGAGACAATTTTTAAACTTGAAGCTAAAATTTTAATAGTAATCACTTCCAAAAACTGTTTTGTAGGTGTATCAAGTGAGCCAAATCTATCTAGCATCTCCTCTTCAATTTCAAGTACATCACCAACACTTTTACATCTACTAAGTCTCCTATAAAGCTCTAGCCTAACTCTATCTTCACCAACATACTCACTACTTATAAAAGCACTAACACTCAGCTTTATCTCAACCTCTTGCTTTTGAATTGGAGTTTTATTAAGCAGAGTATTTATGGCCTCTTCTAACATTTTTAAGTACAAAGAGTAGCCAATCTGCTTTATATGCCCACTTTGGGCTTCACCTATGAGATTTCCTCCACCTCTAATCTCCAAATCATGATAAGCCAAGACTGAGCCACTACCCAAAAATGAGTTAGCCTCAAGTGCAATGAGCCTCTTTTTAGCCTGCTCACTCAACCCATCTTTGTCTTCAACTAAAAAGTAGCAATACCCCTGTCTTTTGGCTCTACCAACTCTTCCTCTTAGTTGGTGCAAGTCTGCTATCCCAAAGTTATTTGCACCATCAATTATGATTGTATTTACATTTGGCAGATGTATGCCCGATTCTATTATGGAGGTAGAGAGTAATAGGTCATACTCTTTATTTTCAAATTTTAGCATCTCTTTTTCAGTAACAGTAGCACTTATCTTAGAATGAAGAGTCAAAATTCTCAAACTTGGCACGATCTCCTCAAGCTCCTTCTTCTTCTGCTCAATTGAAGCGATTCTATTGTGCACAAAAAAGAGTTGCCCTCCTCTTCTAATCTCCCTTAAAATAGCCTCTTTTATAATCTTTTGGTCATACTCTTTTACAAAGGTTCTTACATCCTGCCTATCGACTGGCGGGGTTAAAATCTGAGAGTATTGCTTTATGGAGCTTAGTGCCATATTTAGACTTCTTGGTATCGGAGTCGCACTCATACTTAGTACATGCACACTTCCCTTTAGCTTTTTTAACTGCTCCTTTTGTTTTACACCAAATTTGTGCTCTTCATCCAAAACTATCAATGCTGGGTTTTTAAGCTCAACCCCTAAAAGTGCATGAGTTCCAACACAAACCTTTAGCTTATCACTTCTAAGGTCAGCTAAAATTTGGCTCTTTTGTTTTGTAGTTGTAAATCTATCTAGTTTCTCCACTCTTATATCGTAGCCTTTAAATCTCTCATAAAGTGATTTAAAGTGTTGGGACGAAAGAAGTGTTGTAGGTGCTATAAGAAGTGTTTGATAGCCGTTAATTGCACTCAAAAACATAGCATTCATAGCAACTTCGGTCTTTCCAAAACCCACATCACCACTTAGAAGCCTATCCATAATCTTACCTGAGCTTAGATCATCAAATATCTCCTCGATAGATCTTTTTTGGTCATTTGTATATTCAAACCCTGCCTCTTTTTGAAATTTATAAATTCTCTCATCCACTTTTAAAACAGGAGCCTCTATCATCTCTCTTTTTGCAGCAATCTGGATAATCTCACTTGCAATCTCAAAAAGCTTTGCTCTAGCTTTTGACTTTAGCTTTAAAAAACTTCCCTTTCCGAGCTTATCGACAACTCCTAGTGAGCCTCCATCGCTTATGTATCTATCTATAACATCAAGATTTTCAACAGGCAGTAAAAGTTTATCATCCCCTTGGTACTCAATTACTACAAAATCTCTTGTACTTCCTAAAACTGTGGTATTTTGAAGTCCCTTGAAGATTCCTATCCCATAATTTTCATGAACTACCAAATCCCCAACTTTAAGCTCATCCAAAACAATTGAAGCTTTTCTT
>Ga0256840_1001403_pt1 | contig 22696 bp, 22 predicted proteins | sample 355202metaG_FD_185969 | JGI IMG/M metagenome (GOLD analysis project Ga0256840, IMG submission 185969) | Hydrothermal vent microbial communities from Mid Atlantic Ridge, Atlantic Ocean - 355-202 | ecosystem: Environmental > Aquatic > Marine > Hydrothermal vents | place: Atlantic Ocean: Mid...
CTCGTTAATCTTAACTGATTCCTTATTTGTGTTATAATCGAAAAATTATAACACGAAAGGTAAAATATAAATGCAAAAATATTATTTTCAAAAAACAGCAAGTTTTTGGTTCGTGAGTATCTTTTTCTCTATAGCAGCTAGTGCTAACACTAACTACTACTATAACAATGGCAAAAAAATAGAAGTAAACAAGCTTCAAGAGAGAAGAGTAGTCCAAAATGAGAGTGTTACATATTACCAGACTGCACAAGGGCATAAAGTTGGAGTTTCCAACGAGATAATAGTAAAGTGTAGTGATGGTGTAAATTGTATGGAACTTCTTCAAGAAAAGGGCTTTACAGATATTAGCAGTTTAAGTAAAGAGCTTTTTTTGCTCAAAGTAGATTTAAATGATGATGTTTTTGCTATATCTAACACACTTCATGAAGATAAAAACATTAGCTTTGCACATCCTAACTTCTTAAAAGAGAAAAAAAGGAGATAAGTGCATGAAAGAAATAACTAAAATATCACTACTACTAATTCTTTTTTTAGTAGGTTGTGGAAATGAAAGCACATCTTCAGTACAAACTCTCGTTGAGGTAAACACTACACTAAATCCAAATGCGGATAAAGAACCTTATTTTAAATACACATGGCATTTAAATGCAGCAAACACGGAGCTTAATACTAAAGGATTTGTTATTAACGAATATGCTGACATCAATATCTCATCGGCATGGACAAAAACACAAGGTGCTGGAGTCCGAATTGCTATTATTGATGACTCTTTTGATGTTGTGCATGAAGATTTAAAAGAGAATATATACTTAACATATAATGCAAATGATGGTAGCTCTAATGTAAAAAACACTTCTACTATCTATGCCTCTCATGGAAACACTTGTGCTGGATTTACAGCATCTCCTATAAATGGTAAAGGTATTATTGGCTCAGCTCCTGGTGCTAAACTTATCCTTATAAAAGAAAATGTAGGTCTACTTGGAGATATTATTAAAGCCTTTGAGTATGCAAAAAACAATGGTGCCAAAGTGATTAGCTGTAGTTGGGGAACAGAAAGTATTGATGATGCACTTCAAACAGAGCTAAAAGCCATGTATGATGCGGGTATTACAGTTCTTTTTGCTTCAGGTAATGATAAAAAGGACCTTGACAAACCTTTGGTAAATGATGAATCTGAATCGCCTTGGGTGATTGGTATTGGGGCAAGTAGTGAGAGTAATGATGTGACAACTTACTCTAATTATGGAAAAGAGATAGATCTGTTAGCCCCAGGTGGAGAGAATCCTGGTGTTTTAGGCTTAGATGATACAGGAGACTTGGGGAGTGCATATCAGTTTGGACTTGTAAGTAATAACTATGCTTTTGGTTTAGGTACAAGTTACTCTACACCAGTAGCTGCTGGAGTAGTTGCTTTGATGTATGGTATAAAACCTACTCTTACACCTAAAGAGATAAGAGATATTTTAATTGAAACAGCAGATAAAGTAGGAGATGGAAGTGAAAACTATATAAGTGGTTTTGACACATATAGAGCTTTTGGAAAGATTAATGCAAGTAGAGCGATAGAAAAACTTCTTTCTCTTTAAGTGTTACTAATAGTAACGATAATTTGCGATAATGTTTGATATATCGATATTTCATCAATTTTCATTCAATGAAATATCATAAACTTGCTGCATGTGTGTAGTTTTTACACAAAGTTCCTTTTTCTCCCCTTCTTGTATAGATATATTTATCTAAATAGACTATAATTGCACAACTAATATTTTAGAGTCTTGATTATAATGTCAAACACTCATGTAAAAAGGAAAAAAAATGATTCACGAAAATGGAAAGATAGTAGATATCGCAATTATTGGTGCAGGCCCTGGTGGAATGGCATCTGCTATTGAAGCAAAGCTTGCAGGTGTTGAAAACATAGTTGTTATAGATAAAGCTCCACATCATAATGACATGATTCATAAGTTCTACAAAAAAGGTAAACGTGTTGATAAAGACTGGATGGGAATCAAGTTTGAGTTTACTGGTAACGTTTCTTTTGAAGAGTGTTCTAAAGAAGAGTATATCGAGCAGATGGAAGTAAAACTTCAAGATGCTGGTGTTCTTGATAAGTTTGAATACAACCTTGATATCATTAAAGTAATTAAGAATGAAGATGGTCTTTTTGAGATGATTTTTGGTCATGATAATGTTGCTGAAGGTATTGAGACTCTTAAAGCTAGAAATGTTATTTTATCTGTTGGACGTATGGGTAAACCAAATAGACCTAAGTATAAGTTCCCTAAAGAGATCAAGCCATTACTAAACTTTAACCTTTCAAAAGTTCAAAATGGTGAGCGTGTTATGGTTGTTGGTGGTGGAGATACTGCTGGTGAGTATGCTTATGGTCTTGTCGAACTTGAAGGTATGGAAGATTGTGTTGTAACACTTAACTACCGTAAGCCTACTATTACTCGTATGAATCCTATCAATACTGAAATGTGTACTAAGTATCTTGATAATGGTAAACTTATCAATAAAATGGGTGTTGATGTTGAGTCTCTTGAGCAGTCAGAAGATGGAAAAGTAAAGGTTAACTTTACTGATGGTACATCTGCTGAGTATGATAGAGTTGTTTATGCACTTGGTGGAACTACTCCTAAAGATTTACTTGTAAACTCTGGTGTTAAAACTGGCGAGTGGGATGTTCCTGTTTACGATGAGAAAACTTTTGAGACTAATGTTGAAGGTCTTTACACTATCGGTGATGTTGTAACTGACCAAGGAAGTATTGCACTCGCGTTTAACCATGCAAGTGATGCTGTTAAAAGTATAGCTTCTAAACTTAAATAATTCTACTTTTACTATGCTTCTTTAGGCATAGTAAATCTTCTTCGAGTATAATTCTTTTATGAAATACATTCTTTTAGTAATACTCACTTTTTTTACAGCCTGTAGTTTGAAAAACTATACACATTCCGAATCAAAAATTATTATTATAAAAACACCACATCTTAAGTTTTCAGATTTAGCTTATGTGAAAAGTACTGAAGATTCAGTGCGACTAGAGCTATTTGTTGCAGGAACAAACGTTCAAAACATAGAGATAAACCATCTAATATGCTTAAACGAAGGCTGTATGATAAAGAGTAGTTTTAATAAAGAGTATCTAAATGAAAACTATCCAGATACAATTTTACAAAATATTGTTCTTGGAAAGTCTGTGTATGATACAAAAAACTTAAAAAAAATAAGTAATGGTTTTGAGCAGAAGATTCAAAACTCTCATGTAAACATATTCTATAAAGTAACACATAATGAGATTTACTTTAAAGATAAAAAGAACAAAATACTATTTAAAATTAAGGATATAAAATAATGAGCACTCAAAAACCAAACAAGTTTGTAGGAGCACACTGCTCGGCTAGTGGTGGCGTTTACAATGCGGTAACAAACGCAGAGGCGATAGGGGCAAAAGCATTTGCTCTTTTTACAAAAAATCAACGTCAATGGGTTTCCAAAGATTTAGATACTGAAACTATAGATAAGTTTAAGTCGGCACTCGATATTAGTGGTATATTAGCAAAGCATATACTACCTCATGACTCTTACCTTATAAACCTTGGGCATCCTGAAGTTGAGAAGTTAGAAAAATCTCGGGCTGCATTTATAGATGAGTTAGAGAGATGTGCTTTACTTGGGCTTGACCGTCTTAACTTTCATCCTGGAAGTCATTTAGCTAAAGTAAAAAAGGCTGATAAAGAGAACTTAGAGATAATGAAGCCTATCGAAGATGTCTGTTTAGATGTGATAGCTGAGTCTATAAACATCGCATTGGATAAAACAAGTGGAGTAAGTGCAGTTTTAGAAAATACAGCAGGACAGGGAAGTAACCTTGGATGGCGTTTTGAGCATTTAGCTCACATCATAGACAAAGTAGAAGATAAATCTCGCATCGGTGTTTGTATAGATACTTGTCATATGTTTACAGCAGGGTATGACATACGAACAAGAGAAACTTACGATGCTACTTGGGCTGAGTTTGAAAAAATAGTAGGGTTTAAGTACCTAATGGGAATGCACATAAATGACTCAAAACCACCACTTGGATCGCATGTAGATAGACACCACTCTTTAGGAGAAGGTGAAATTGGTCTGGATTCATTTAGATTTTTGATGAATGATGAGAGAATGGATGACATACCACTGGTTTTAGAGACAATAGATGACACAATTTGGAAAGAAGAGATAGAACTTTTATACAGTTTTATCGATTAATATCATTATTTTATAACTTTTTGGTTACACTAAGTTCAATTTTTAAAATGGGGAGGAATTGGATTTGATTAAATCAATGAAAAATAGTTCTAAGTATTTACTGGCTCTGTCTATGATTGCACTTTTAAGTGCCTGTGGAACTGATGGGAATACTGGAGCAAATAGTGTAGAGGATGGAAGTGCTCAGTTAGTTGGGGCTACAGTTGTTGATGATGTTAATGCAACAACGATGTTGGCAGTCATACAAGCAAAAATAGATGCTAACGCTACAAATGCTTTTGCATATAAAGCAGTAAAAATTACTTATAATACAGTTGGAGAAAATGGGGAACTTATCGTTGCTTCAGGTCTTTTAACAATTCCAACACCTACTGCAGGTTATGTGGCTTATCGAGCATCGACAGGACAAACACCTTTTAGTGTATCAATGATTTGTGAAAACCATGGAACTATTTTTACTAATGCGGAGGCTCCTTCAAATGTAGAAGTGACAAATGGTTTACCAGATTACTCGAGTGCTGTTTTGATGACAGGTTTAGCAGGTTTTGCTTCTATTAATCCTGATTATATAGGTTATGGTGACTCAAATGATATTGCACATCCATATATGCTCAAAAAAGCATCTGCAAGAAGCTCTGTTGATATGATAAAAGCAAGTATGAAATATATGCAAGATAATGGGATAGCCTTAAATCATCAACTTTACATATCAGGATATTCTCAGGGTGGTTATAATGCAATCGCAACAGCACAAAGTGTAGATGATGGTGCTATAGATAATGTAAGCTTGATGGGTGTTGCCGCAATGGCTGGACCACATTCTGTTGAATCACTTGCAAATATTGAAATAAATGCAAGTCGCACAATGGTTTATCCTGCTTTCTTAGGTTATTTAGCTGATTCTTACTCTTATTATAATGATGATGTAAATGTAACCGATTTAGTTCTTTTTCCAGATGCTACGGGATACCATAACCTTTTTAATGGATCCAATGATAATGTAACTATACATGTAAACTTAGGGTTAACAGACTTTAATGGGACTGGTTTTCCTGGGTCAGATTATGGATTTGGTACGCATACGGCAAATGAACTTTTTAAAGACAGTTTTATCACTGACTATCAAAATAATCTCAATAATGTTATGAGACAAAAATTTATAGAAAATAAATCTTATAATAATTGGACACCTAAGACAAAAGTAAATTTAATTCATTGTATTGCTGATGAAATTATTCCATTTAGTATGTCTTTAACTGCATCACAAGAGTTAAACTCAACAGGTCAGGTGACACTCTCACCAATTCCGTCATCATATATCCCAGCAGCAAGTGCAACAGATCCATTTGTGCATGGAAGATGTGCAGGTACAGCTTATGGTGCAGCTGTTAAATGGTTTGCTGCAATTAGATCAGGAGATATTAAATAATGAAAAACTTACTAAAAATAACAACACTTTCAGCTCTCGCAAGTACCATACTTCTGTCTAGTGGATATAAAATTCCTGAGACGTCAGTTAACTCTGTGGCACTTAGTGGTGCAAATGTAGCACATACTAGTAGTGCTGATGCTGCTTATGATAACCCGGCAAACATGATTTTTATGGCAGATTCAAATGAACTTGAAATAGACCTCATGTATGTAGGTTTAAGTGGAACAAAGTTTAATGGAACTGTAAATGGAGGAGCACAAGTCAATTTAACTTCAGAAGAACAAACTTTTATTATTCCTTCTATACATTATGTTTCTCCAAAACTTGGAGAAAATGATGTGAGGTTAGGTCTTAGTATAGTAGTTCCAGGTGGACTTACACGGGAGTGGAAAGAACAACCAGCTCAATCTGTAGCTGAAGAGTTTACATTACAGATTATAGAAATTAACCCTACAGTTGCATATAAAATTACAAATGATTTAGCTATTGCTTTTGGTTTTAGACTTGTGCACTCTTCTGGTATTGTAAAAAGTTCAGGGGCTATCTCTCGAGATATGAATGGTAATAGTAATGATGCGGGATATAATGCTGCACTTTCATATAAAGCAACACCAGATTTAGAAATAGCAGTAACATATCGCTCAAAAATAAATTTAGGTCAAGAGGGAAATGCAAAACTTTCTGTAGGAAATGCACAAGTTTATGATGGAGGGGCATCTGTTGCAGTACCTTTACCAGCAACATTGACAGCAGCTATTGCTTACACATTTGCTACAAAGACAACTATTGAACTAGTGTACGACAAGACATATTGGTCTGCATACGAGAGTTTAACTTTTACTTATGAGAGTTCTATTTCAAATGTATTACAACCTTATTTTGCCACTCCAATTGCTAAAAACTGGGAAGATACAGATGCTTTTCGTATAGGTATAACACAAGAGTTAGATAATTTTAAAATTATGGCTGGTGCAGTGATAGACAATACTCCTACACCAGAGTCTACACTTAACTTTGAGTCTCCGGGAAGTGATTCGCTTTCTGTTTCTCTTGGTGGACGTTATAAAATTAATGATAGTTTTGATGTAGGTCTTTCGGCTCTTTATTCTATGAAAGAGGATAGAAAGATTTCAGGAGCTGTAAATATTAATGGAATTGATGGAGAGTTCACAAACTCAAACGCACTTCTTATCTCAGCTGGTTTAGGTTATAAGTTCTAAGGAAAGATTTGAAAAATTTAGTTAACTTTTTATCTACTAAGGATGTTGCAAAAACTACGGTTTTTGCACATCTTAAATGTAGTAAAACAGAAGCAGAGATGCTTCAGTTCTTAGCACAAAAGTATATGCAAGGCGAGGATGATTTTCTTGTTCTTACACTTCTCCAAGAACTTTATAGTGTCCAAAATTTTGAACACTTAGAGCACTTAAGTAAACTCAAAACTTTGCTTGAACTCGGTTGGATTCATCAGCAAAGTTTTACACCGATGAAAATCTCTGAAGTAACACCACTAGAACTTTTAAATACAGCAGTAGGATTAACCCCATCTTTTCTGCGTTTACTACAAGAGGGCTCATTGGAGTCAGACTTACCAGATGTAAAACCGTATGCAGATCATCTTGAGTATCTTCAAGACCAATTTTTTCGTATAGAACTGTACCAAAAGATGTCAGTTATTCGTCAAAATGTGCATGAACACTCTTTGGGTATCGACAGACTTCAATCAAAAATGAAACTACTAGAGACTCGAATAGATGAACGAGTAGCACAGACCTCAGAAAACCTAGTACTAGATAAATTTTTTAAGTCTAAAAAGATGAGTAACTTAGAGCAGGTTATATTTATAGCACTGCTTCGTGAAGAGTATAGTGCTACTGATGATTCTCTTCGAGAGATGAATGCACTCATAGATTTAATCTCTTTGGATGATTATGAGCGTATAAAAAACCGTTCTTTACTTGAAGATGGTGCAAACCTTTTAAGTAATGATATTATAGATTATGAAGAGATGCTCAACCCTTTTGGTGGTATTTCTCGTTCTTTTTATATAGTAGATGATGTACTTCAAAGTATCATCCACCCACAAAAGAGAAAAAAAGTAACACGATTAAAGTTGGGTGCTCTTATAGAAGAGCAAGATATTTTTGAGCTTATAGATAGTGAGACTTCTTTAGATGAGGTTGTGCTTAATGATAAAACAAGAGAGACACTAGATAATTTAATGCAACAAGTTGATAAAGAAGTAGTAGCACGACTCGTAAAGTGGGGTATAAAAGATAAAAAAAGTGGCATTGATGCCCGTATTATTTTTTACGGGGCAGCTGGAACGGGTAAGACGATGACAGCATATTCTTTGGCAAAGTCACTTAAACGCCAAGTACTCGCGTTTGACTGTTCTAAAATTCTCTCTATGTATGTTGGTGAGAGTGAGAAAAATGTGCGTAAAATCTTTGACACTTTTTATGAACTCAGTGAAAAAACAAAAACAGAGCCAATTTTACTACTCAATGAAGCAGATCAGTTTTTAGGTGCTAGAAGTTCAGGAACTATAACAGGTGCAGATCAGATGCACAACCAGATGCAAAACATCTTCTTAGAGCAGATAGAAAACTTTCGTGGCATGCTAATAGCGACGACAAACTTACTTGAAAATATTGACAAGGCATTTTCCCGCCGTTTTAATTACAAGATAGAGTTTAAAAAACCTGATAAAGAGCAGCGTTTACAACTGTGGGAACTTATGCTACCACTTGATGCACCTTATGACAAGAAGTTTGATATGAAAGAACTAGCAACATATGCACTTACGGGCGGACAGATAAGTTTAATAGTAAAAAATACAGCTTATAAAGTAGCAGTTCGTAAAAAACCTCTTTTTAGTACACAAGACTTTATTGATGAGATTAGAAGAGAAAAAGATGCAAACTTTGATGGTGAAAAATCTATGGGTTTTTTAAGTAAGTAGAGGTACCTTAAATAGATATATTAGTCATCATCATAAGTAAGAAATAGTTTTAAAATCCAGAGTAATGAAAGAACAGCAATCACTTCGTAACCAACCATCCAAACAATCATAAAATTATCACCAGAGAAAAAAGGATTACGGGAAAAAGAAACACCTTTTAGAATCACATAAAGAAATAGATAACCAACAGTATAAGGTAAAAAAAGTGCATATAAAAAGTAAGCAACACTTTCGTAGCCTTCAGGTGCAAGTGGAAAGTCACTTAAGTGAATTTCTTGCTTACCAAATGAAGTACTTTCCTTTTTATGCTTTTTCTCGCGTTTTACTTTTTGCGATGTTGATTTAGGGTTGTATTTATTATCCTTAGCCATGAAGTCATAGTAAGCTTGATTTTTTTGTTTAATAGTGTATTCATATTCTTCAACCATCACTAAACCCCTCAAATAAATTAAATTTAACAATTTTAACATAAATAGTAATAAATGTATATTAATTAGTGCATTTATGCTAAAGAATATATATTAGAGCAAGATATTAATATATCCTTTTGGGTAGTGTAGCAATAAGTGACACTGGTACATAAATTACCTTTCATAAAATAATAATTTAATACACTTTTTGATATAGTGCTTTAACTGTTTTTTCCTCGGCAATTAGGTGGAAAACAAATATTTTAAAAGCTTATATTTATTATAAATATAGGCTTTGATTTTTAAAGGTAGGTTATATGGAGCATATAGTAACTGCAAACCCATATTTTGGTGTATTTGTACTATTTGTAATGACATTCGGCGCATTTATTGCGACAACAGTCATAGCACGTCTAGCAAGTCGTGCCTTAGCACGTAAAGATAGTGAGAAGATTAAGCTTTCAGTATATGAGTGTGGACCAGAGATTACTAAACAACCAAATAGAATCTCTCCACAGTTTTATCTTTTTGCATTACTTTTTTTACTATTTGATGTTGAGATAGTTTTTATGTTTCCATGGGCAGTAGACTTTAAACTACTTGGATGGTTTGGTTTTGCTGAGATGTTAATGTTTATATTACTTCTTGCTATTGGTTTTGTATATGCATGGAAAAAAGGAGCCCTTCAATGGCACAACATAAAGTAAATTACACACAAGATGGTGGACTTCCGGTTGCACTAACTTCTATTGACAAGATAGTAAACTGGGGACGTTCAAACTCTATATGGGCATTGACTTATGGTCTTGCTTGTTGTGGAATTGAGATGATGGCATCTGGTGCTTCTCGTTTTGACTTCGACAGATACGGTACTATTTTCCGTGCTTCTCCTCGTCAAGCAGATGTTATGATAGTTGCAGGAACGCTTACGAAAAAACATGCTGAATTTATCAAGCGTTTATATGACCAGATGACTGAACCTAGATGGGTAATATCTATGGGTTCATGTGCAAATACAGGTGGAATGTTTAACACGTATGCAACTGTTCAAGGTTGTGACCGTGTTATTCCGGTTGATTTATATCTTCCAGGTTGTGCACCACGTCCTGAAACATTGCAGTATGGCGTAATGTTGCTACAACAGAAGATTCGTGCTAACAAAGCAGGCAATGCACAAAAGCCAAAAAGGTTAATGTAATATGAGAGCGTATACTCCTAAAGACGATGTACAAGCAAAAGCTTACTACACTGACAGATATTATGTTGCACCTCAAGTTCCAAAACAAGAAGTTGAAACTGATGATGTATTTGCAGCAGATTTAGCAGCTTTGAAAGAGAAGTTTGAAGTCAAAGAAGCTTTTATTCAAATGAAGCAGATGATAGTTTATATCAATGCAAATGACATCTATGGCGTTTTAGAATTTCTTAGAGATGAGTTGACTTACACACAACTAAGTGAAATGTCTGCGATTGATTGGTTAGCTAAAGATAATACATTTGAGATTTTTTATCAAATGCTTTCAATGGAGAAACGTAAACGTCTTCGTATTAAGTTTTTCATCAACAATGGCGATGCTGTTGATAGTGTTGAGTCACTTTTTCGCTGTGCAGATTGGTCAGAGCGTGAGATGTTTGATATGTTCGGAATCGAAGCGAACAATCATCCATTTATGAAACGTATTTTACTTCCTTACGATTGGCAAGGAAATCCACTTCTTAAAACTTACCCATTAGAGGGTGATGAGTTTGCTGCTTGGTATGAAGTAGATAAGATTTATGGAAAAGAAGCTCGTGATGTTATCGGACCTGAAATCCGTGACACAGCTCGTGTTGATAGATATGATAGTGAGCGTTTTGCCCGTCTTGGTTTTGAAGTACCTAAGGGAACTAAAATCACTGGTAATGAAGAGCCTAATAAGCAGGATTATCAAGAAGAGGGTGGCGTTTTCCTCGTCAAAAAATTTACAAAAGAGTCATCAAAAATCATTGATGATCCACAAAGATAGGGCGGTAGATATATGGCACAGGTAAAAAATAGATTAACACCATTTTTTGAAAATATTTCTTTTGATAGAGAAGATAATGAACTTATATTAAACTTTGGTCCTCAACACCCTTCTGCTCACGGGCAGCTGCGTTTAATGCTGCACTTACAACAAGAGCAGATAGTAAAAGCACATCCAGATGTTGGTTACTTACACCGTGGTATGGAGAAGATGGCTGAGAACATGATTTATAACGAGTTCATGCCTACGACTGACCGTATGGATTATATAGCTTCATCTTCAAATAACTATGGTTTTGCTCTTGCAGTTGAAAAACTTATAGATGTTGAAGTTCCTCGTCGTGCGAAAGTTATTCGTATGATGCTTTTAGAGATTAACAGACTTATGTCTCACCTTTTCTGGTTAGCAACTACTGCACTAGATATCGGGGCTATGACAATCTTCCTTTATGCTTTCCGTGAGAGAGAGTATTTGATGGACATTATTGAGGGTTATTGTGGTGCTCGTTTAACACATGCTGCTATTCGTATTGGTGGTGTTCCTTTAGATATTCAAGATAGTTTTATCTCTCAACTTAAAACTTTCCTTGATAAACTTCCAGGAAATATTAAAGATTATGAAGATCTTCTTGATACAAACCGTATTTGGTTAATGAGAATGGAAGGTGTTGGTGTAATTTCTAAAGAGATGGCACTTTCATGGGGTTGTACTGGTCCAATGCTTAGAGCATCGGGTGTAGCTTGGGATATTCGTAAAGAAGAGCCGTATGAGTTATATGATGAAATCGAGTTTAATGTTCCTTACTCAGATAAGGGTGACAACTTCGCTCGTTACCGCGTTTATATGCAAGAGATGAGAGAAACAGCAAAGATTTTGTATCAAACAATAGATATGTACGAAGAGACAGTGAAAAATAACCAGACAGAGTTGATGGCGCATTCACCAAAATATATTTCAGCTCCTAAGCTAGATATTATGACTCAAAACTACTCACTTATGCAACACTTTGTTCTAGTGACACAAGGTATGAGACCACCAGTGGGTGAAGTTTATATCGCAACGGAGTCACCAAAAGGTGAACTCGGTTTCTTTATAAACTCTCAGGGTGGACCTTATCCGTATAGACTAAAACTTCGTGCACCATCTTTTTGGCACACAGGTATTTTAACTGACCTTTTACCAGGTCACTATATTCCAGATGTTGTATCTATTATTGGTACTACAAACATCGTATTTGGTGAGGTTGATAGATAATGAAAAGATATGACTTAAGACATTTAAAAGATAATTTTGAACCAAGAATGAAAGAAATTCTTGAGGTTCATAAGGCTGGAGAAGTAGCAATATTTCTTTTTGAAATTGGTGACTTTACACCAATTCAAAGAAGTGCAGATTTGATAAAAGAGTGTGGATATGTTCTTAACAACTCTTTAAAGTTTAATGAAGTCGACTGGACTGTCGTAACTACAAGATAAGTAATTAAGATAATGGGCAAATTAATGAATTCAAAAACTACACAAGCTATGTTGTTACAACGCTTTATGCATGCATATACTGCTGTAAGTATGAAGAAAAAATATAATGCTTGTGTAGAAATGATTCAAAATGCTGATGCTATTATGGTGCTGGGCACAAAAATAGCAACAGATAGCCCAGAGTTATATGAGATCTTAGAAGTTATATTTAAAAAAGAAGATGTAAAAATAGTTTATTCACACCCTATTGATGATCCAGCAATGAGAGATATAGTGAATCAGTTTATGAAATATGAACCAGGTTCAGAAGAAGGGGTAATTGCCTTACTCGCATATTACCTACTTGAGGGTGAGCGTTTACCTGTAAAAACTAGAAGCTTTTTAGAAGAGTTAGATATAGCTTACTTAGAAGCTGAAAGTAATACTGGTGAAGAAGAGTTCGAAGAAACTGTTGCACTCTTTAAAGCGGCAAACACTAAAGTATTAATCCTTGGTGATGATGTAATGGCACACCCTAGAGCACAAAACATTGCAAAAATATGTGCATTAATTGAGAATAGTTATGACATTTCAATATATATCGCTTCTAGTTTAGTGAATGAAGTGAAAATATCTCAAACGAGTGCACTAGATGCAGAGTTGCAAGAAGTTGAAGATTTACCTGAGTACAATGGTACAGTTATTTATAATGCTCATGGAGTAGATGAAAATGATAAATCTTTACATGGGTCAGTTCAGTTTGCAAATGCAGCTAGAATTTCTGATGGAGATTTTATCTCGATTGCCTTTGGTGGACAAACGATTAACAGAGAGTTTAAAATTGATAATGAGCTCAAAGGAACAATTGCAATAAACCCAACATTTGATGTTGCAGTGCAAGGGTACAAGTTTGAGAGATCTAGAATTAATAAAATAAATCAAAACAGTGAGAGTAGATAAATGAGTAATGTAAGCATAAACATAGACGGAAAAGAAATTGTTACACAAGAGGGTGAGTTTATACTCAACGCAGCACGTGCAAATGATATTTACATACCTGCAATATGTTATTTGACAAGATGTAGTCCAACTTTGGCTTGTCGTATTTGTCTTGTAGAAGCTGATGGAAAGCAAGTGTATGCTTGTAATGCTAAAGCAAAAGACGGTATGAATGTCATAACTACAACTGAAAATATTGAAAAAGAGCGCCGTGCTATCATGGAAGTGTATGATGTAAATCATCCTCTTCAATGTGGTGTATGTGATCAATCAGGAGAGTGTGAACTTCAGAACTATACACTTGAAATAGGTGTTGACTCACAAAGCTACTCTGTAAAAGATGTAGATAGATCTTCTCATGATTGGGGACACCTCCACTATGATCCGGGTCTTTGTATCGTATGTGAACGCTGTGTTACCGTATGTAAAGATATGATAGGGGATAACTCACTTAAGACTATAGCTCGTGGTGCAGATCCACTAAATGCTGAGTTTAAAGAGACTATGCCTAAAGATGCTTATGCAATGTGGAACAAGCTTAACAAATCAGTAATCGGTTTAACGAACGGTACGGATGTTCTTGACTGTACTTCATGTGGAGAGTGTGCATCTGTTTGTCCAGTTGGAGCACTTGTTGACACTGAGTTTATGTACAAGTCAAACGCATGGGAACTTTCAAAAATACCTGCTACTTGTGGTCACTGTTCTGCGGGATGTCAAATCACTTATGATGTGAAGCATACAAGTGTAGAAAATCCTGATGATAAAATCTATCGTGTCATGAATGAGTGGAACTATGTATCTTTATGTGGTGCTGGTCGTTATGGTTTTGATTATGAAAACAGAGATGTTACTAAAGATGAAACAGCATTTGCAAATGCAGTAGAGGCTTTCAAAAAAGCGGATACTATTAAGTTCACAAGCACTATTACAAATGAAGAAGCATATATCTTAGAAAAGCTAAAAGATAAGTTTGGCTATAAGCTTGTAAATGATGAAGCTAAATCTTTTCAAACATTTTTAAGTGACTACTCTGCTGTAAGTGGAAAAGCTCTTTATGGAAGTGATTTAAAAGTTGCTATGAACTCTAACTTTATAGTAAGTGTTGGTACCGCTATAAAAACTGACAATCCAAACGCGAGATATGCTCTAAATAACTCTCTTACTACAAACAAGGGTGCAGCACTTTATTTCCATCCTGTTGATGATCCAATTATTGCTGGACTGAGTAAAAGTATAGTTTGTGTAAATCACAAACCACTTCAAGAAGAGACAGCACTTTATCTTGTGCTAGATCTTTTTGCAGACAAGTCTAAACTTCCAACTGATATCGTTGATTATTTAGCATCATTTCACTCAACTAAGACTATTACAGTTACTGAAGTTGTAAAAGAGAAAGTTGTTGAAATAGTAAAAGAGATGAAAGTCAACGAAGAGACTGGCGAAGAAGAAGAGATAGAAATCGAAAAGTCAAAAATGGTTTCTACAAAAGTAAGTAAAGAAGTTGAAGTTGATGATAACAGACTCTTTGCTATGCTTGGTATGGCTGATAACTTTATGGAAACTTTTGAAAAGCTTATGAAGAAAAAAGATACTTTTTCTATGATAGTAGGACCTGACCTTTATAACCATCCAAACTCTAAAAACTTAGCACGTTTAGTAGCACTAGTTGAGAAATACTCTGCATTTGAGTTAGTAATGATACCTACTCTTACAAATACACTTGGTGTTGCTCTAATAAATGAGCTAAGTGATAGTGCAGGAGAATATGCAATTGGGTATAACACAGCAGCTGACTTTGAGCTTAATGGTTTAGGTGAGGGCGATCTTGATATGCCAGCTATAAATCAGCAAGAGGGAACTCTTACAAGTATTAATAAACATGTTAATCCTACAAATGCAGCACTAACATATGGTGGATACACATTAAATGATATTGCTAATGCATTAGGTTTAGATGCTGAGAATACTATTGATTATACAGTTGCACTAGGAACTGTAGCAGGATTTAAAGCAGAAGCATTTGATGATCTTCCAGATTATTATACAAATGCTGGAGAAGAGATTCGTGGATATAAACTTGATAACTTAGATGCAAATCTAGGAAGTGATGAAAGTGTAGAAAAAATAGATGAATCTTTTGCTTTAGAAGGTACAATAATTTACTTAGCAAATCCAGTAAGACAGTTTACTGACTTTACAAAAAACACTACAAATCTTGATGAGAAGAGTGGTGTTTATATGAGTGCTGAAGCTTTAGAAGCATCAGAACTCAGTGAAGGAGATAGCGTGTCTGTAAGTACAGAGCGTGGTGAACTTACTGCAAATATAGTAAGTGACAACAAATTTGCAGGAGATATCACAATCTTACCAACATTTGATTCGAAATTAAACTCAGGGGCTTTAGTGAACGCGTATCGTTTTGCTACAGCTTCGATAAAAAAGGTATAGTATATGGATAACGCATATTTAATTGAAACGATTATAAAGGTCGTTGTGATTTTACTTGTATTCTCAGCATTAGCGGGAATTGGTACATATTTTGAACGTAAGATACTTGCATTCATGCAACGTCGTCTTGGGCCGATGAATGTTGGTCCCTTTGGACTTCTTCAAGTTGGGGCAGATGGTATCAAGCTTTTTACAAAAGAGGATATTATCCCTTCAGGTGTTGTAGCACCTATCTTTAAGATAGCACCAGTTATTACGGCAGCAACTGCATTTATGGCAGCAGCAGCGATACCTTTTTTACCATCATTTACAGTTTTTGGATATGAAGTGCATCCAATAGTTGCAGATATTGACATCGGTATTTTATATGTACTGGGTGTTATGGCTATTGGTCTTTTTGGTCCACTTCTTGGTGGTATGGCTTCAGCAAATAAGTTTGCACTACTTTCAGCTGCTCGTGCTGCTGCTGTGTTTATCTCTTATGAGGTTGTAACTGGACTTGCTGCACTCGCACCTATTATGTTAGTAGGTTCACTATCACTTATCGACTTTAATAACTATCAGATTGAAAATGGTTGGTTAGTTTGGTCACAACCTCTTGCGTTTATACTTTTTTGGATTGCTGCATTTGCTGAAACTGGTCGTACACCATTTCACCTAATCGCAAATGACCACGAAATTATTGATGGTTTTGGTACTGAGTACTCTGGTATGAGATGGGGTCTTTTCTTCATTGGTGAGTATGCAAACATGTTCTTTATATCTTTTGTTATCCCTATCATCTTTCTTGGTGGTTTTGGTGATGGAAGTGTTTTAGGTGCATTTGCATTACTTGGTAAGATGGCATTTTTCTTCTTCTTTTTCTTATGGACTAGAGCTGCATGGCCAGATGTAAGACCAGATCAGCTTATGTGGTTATGTTGGAAAGTGCTTATGCCATTAGCAGTGATTAACGTTGTTATCACTGGTTTTGTGATGATGTTTTAAGGGATGATGATGGAACAATTTAATAATAGAAACGTAGCTGATAACGGCTACTATATGGTAGACATTGAAGATTATCCGACTGATGGTTGGGGACAATTCAAGCGAATAGTAAAAAGAACATTTAGAATTGAGCTTTTTGTAGGTTTGTGGGTAGTTATGAGAGAGATGATTAAGTTTGATATTCATACTATCTCTTACCCAGAGGAGAAGATGCCTATTGGACCGCGTTACCGTGCTGTTCACGAGATGAAACGTCTTTGGGAGTCTGATGCTGAGCGTTGTATTGGTTGTGGGCTTTGTGAGAAGATTTGTATCTCTGACTGTATTCGTATGGATACAAGCATAGATGAAGATTCTCGTAAAGAGGTTTCAAGTTATACGATTAACCTTGGTCGTTGTATCTTTTGTGGATACTGTGCTGAAGTTTGTCCTGAACTTGCAATTACACATGGTGGTGAGTATGAAAATGCATCTGAGCAACGTGAACATTTTATTGATTATGCAGGAATGTTGACACCAATTGATGTAATGAAAGCAAATGCTCAAAAAGAGTTCGAAGGTTTTGGTGCTATTACACCACATGAAGATGAGCGTGTTAAAACAACACCTCTAGCATATTAAGGAGATTGGACTATGTTTGAAGCAGTAGCATTTTACCTGTTTGCATTTTTAACGATAACGATGTTTTACATCACTGTAACTACAGCACAAGCGTTATATGCACTAAGTGCATTAGCAGCAGGAATGATTTTTATATCAGCATTTTTCTTTATTCTAGGTGCTGATTTTTTAGGTGCGGTACAAATTATCGTTTACACTGGTGCTGTTATGGCACTTTATGCCTTTGGTATGATGTTCTTTGATACAACTCGTGAAGTAAAAGAGAAGAATGGAAACAAGTATATTGTTGTTGGTTTGAGTGTGCTTGCAGCAGTTATGATAGTTGCTATCTTCTCAGCTCCAATCATCTCTACAAACATGCAAGCTTTTTATCCAATGATAGAAGGTGCAGGTAATACTCAAATGGTTGGTATGGTACTTTTTACTAAGTATTTAGTTCCTTTTGAAGTTGCCGCTATCATGCTTTTAGTTGCAATGGTTGCTGGAATCGTTTTAGCGGGTAAGAAGATGGATTTATCACTCACACTTCTTAATGCTGAAGAGATTCAAGAAATTGAAGATGAAAAAAATAAGAAGGTACTCTCATGATGGAAATTGGTTTAAATCACTATCTAGTTCTATCTACAATATTATTTGCTATTGGTCTAATAGGTGTAATGCGTAGAAAGAATCTTCTTATGCTATTTTTTGCAACAGAAATTTTACTTAACGCAGTTAATGTAGGCTTTGCAGCAATTTCACACTACTATGGTGACTTAACGGGTCAGATGTTTGCATTTTTTGTAATTGCAATCGCTGCTTCTGAGTTAGCTGTAGGACTTGGTTTATTAATCGTTTGGCATAAGCGCCACGGTACAATTGACTTAGATACTATGTCAAGTATGAGAGGATAAATAAATGGAAAAATATTTATATATAGCACTTTTTGCTCCCTTAGTGAGTTCACTATTTGCAGCACTTTTTACGGCAACACCAAAAAAACAGTTTGTAGGAATCGTAGCGAGTCTACTGATATTTACTGCATTTGTTGCTAGTTCTATACTTTTAACACATGTTTTAAGTGGTGAAGAAGTTGTTCATGTTGAGTTAATGACTTGGATGGCTACAGGTAACCTTTATATCCCATTTGGTTTTGTAGTTGATCAAGTATCTGTAACTATGATGATGGTTGTAACTCTTGTTTCAACTATCGTGCATATTTATGCGATTGGTTATATGGATCATGACTCAGGATTTAATAGATTTTTCTCTTATCTTTCAGCATTTGTTTTCTCCATGATGATTCTTGTTATGAGTGATAACTTTGCAGGTCTTTTCATAGGTTGGGAAGGTGTTGGTCTCTGTTCTTGGTTACTCATCGGTTTCTGGTTTCACAAAGAATCAGCTACATGGGCAGCAAACGAAGCATTTATTATGAATCGTATCGCTGACCTTGGAATGTTAATCGGTATTTTTCTTGTATATTGGAATACTGGTACACTTCAGTACGATGGTGCATTTGCAGCATTTGCTAATTTAGATCATGCTACACTCACTTGGATAGGAATTTTTCTTTTCATCGGTGCTATGGGTAAATCAGCACAATTTCCACTTCATACGTGGTTAGCTGACGCGATGGAAGGTCCTACACCTGTTTCTGCACTTATTCATGCAGCGACGATGGTTACAGCGGGTGTTTATCTTGTAGTTCGTTCAAACGAGCTATATGCACTTATTCCAAATGTTGGTCTCTTTATCGCTTCGCTTGGTGCATTTGTTGCAATATTTGCCGCAACTATGGCACTTGTTAATCGGGATATTAAAAGAGTAGTTGCATACTCAACACTTTCTCAGCTTGGTTATATGTTTGCTGCTGCTGGACTTGGGGCTTACTGGGTTGCACTCTTTCACCTTATGGCTCACGCATTCTTTAAAGCACTTCTTTTCCTTGGTGCTGGTAATGTTATGCACGCAATGCACGATGAACTCGATCCATTTAAGATGGGTGGACTTGGAAAGGTTATGAAGGGCACGATGATTATGATGACATTAGCATCAGTTGCACTTGCTGGTATCTTCCCACTTGCAGGTTTCTTCTCAAAAGATTTAATCTTAGAAGTTGCATTTGTTGATCATCACTTTATAATTTACTCAGTACTTTTACTTACTGCTGGTTTAACTGCATTTTATTCTTTTAGAATTATTGCACTTATTTTCCACGGTGAAGATAGACACACAGCACTTGGTCACCATCCACATGAAGCATATAAGTTTATGCTTATTGCGATGAGTCCACTGCTTATTTTAGCTATTATTGCTGGTTTTACTATGAAAATGCCTTTCTTTGAGATGGTTACTGAATTACTTCCAGCTACTGAGTACCATATTCATTCACATCTAACATATTGGATTATGACTATTGGTACACAAGCTTTTGTTCTATTATCAATCTTTTTCGCATATAAAAAGTATATGAGCAGTAATGTGAAGATTCCAGACGGAACATCTAAAATGGAAAATAGTTTTATGTATAAGCTACTTATCAATCAGTATTATATTCCATATGCATATGAAGAGTATTTAGTAAAACCTTATAAAGAACTCTCAACAGTACTTTGGGAACAGGTAGATAAAAAAATAGTTGATGCAAGTGTTGATGGTATAGCAAATATCTTCTATAGCACAGGTGTAAACACAAGACACATGCAGAGTGGAAATCTTTCTACAATGTTAAAATGGATGGTTGCAGGTACAGTTGCATTACTGTCATTAGCGGTAGTTTTTGGACTAGCAGCTAGATATTCTGGTGAGATAACTACTATCTTATCAGGTTTAGGAGTTTAGTATATGTTAGATCATATTTTAAGTATTTTAATTTTCTTCCCAGCATTCGCAGGAATTATGGGATTTATGATAAACAAAGAGAGCATGAGAGCTTATGGTACTGCAGTTGCAGCTATTGAGTTCGCACTCTCTTTATGGTTATGGTTCTCGTTTGATAACAATGTATCTGGTATGCAGTTTATGGAGCATATGGCTTTAGTTCCTTCATTTGGAATTAACTATATCTTAGGTGTTGATGGAATTTCACTTTTCATTATCATTATGGCTTCATTCTTTACGATGATTGGTATTGCTTCATTATCACCAACTCATAGTATCAAAAACATGATAATCACACTTCTGTTTTTACAGATGACAATGATTGGTGTATTTGCTGCTCTTGATGCGATTGTATTTTATGTGTTTTGGGAACTTTCACTTGTACCGATGCTTTATCTTATCGGTGCATGGGGTGGACCTCTTCGTATATATGCATCTGTTAAGTTTTTCCTTTACACTTTTACAGGTTCTCTTGTTATGCTTGTTGGTATGCTTTTTATGGCTTACTTCTTTTATCAAGCAACGGGTGTATGGTCATTTGCTATTCTTGATTGGTATAGACTTATCCTTCCTGAATCGTTTCAGTTATGGTTATTTGCAGCATTCTTTATTGGTTTTGCTATCAAAGTTCCTATGTTTCCATTTCATACATGGTTACCATATGCACATGGTCAAGCACCAACTATCGGTTCGGTTATACTAGCGGCAGTTTTATTAAAAATGGGTACATATGCATTTATCCGTTTTTCATTGCCACTATTTCCTGATGCTTCAGTATTTTTCATGTACCCGATTGCAGTTCTTGCAATTATCATGATTATCTACACGGCTATGGTTGCGTATGCACAAAAAGATATTAAGCAGGTTGTTGCTTACTCATCTGTATCGCACATGGGTGTTATCATTCTTGGTACATTTGCTCTAAATGTTGAAGGTATCTCTGGTTCAATCTTTTTAATGATTGCTCACGGTGTTGTTTCAGGAGCTCTCTTTTTACTTGTAGGTGTTATCTATGACAGACGTCATACAAAACTTATGAGTGAGTTTGGTGGTCTTGCACATGTTATGCCTAGATATGCAACTATCTTTGGTTTAATGCTAATGGCTTCAGTTGGTATGCCTCTTACGATTAACTTTGTAGGTGAGTTTCTTTCACTTCTTGGTTTTTATCAGCAGTCACACATCTTAACTCTTTTAGCAGGTATTGCTATTGTTGTTGGTGCGATTTATATGCTTACTGCATTCAAAAAAATCTTTTTTGGTGAAGTAACAAAAGAGGAGAATAAAAATCTTCCAGATGTAAGTAGACGTGAACTTTTAGCGCTTATTCCTTTATCTATCATTACAGTATGGTTAGGTATTTATCCTAAACCAGTTTTAGGTCCGATAAATAACTCAGTAGAAGCAGTTGTACAACTAATGCACAACAAAGCAACTTCACACGAAGCAAAAATGAGAATACCTAATGTATCAGGTGTTGTTATCTCTAAAACTTCAGCTAAGGAGGCACACTAATGTTAAGTCCTATAAATGTTTCTTTAGAGTCTTTAAACCTTATTACACTCGCTCCAATGCTGATTCCAGTAATTGGTGCCTTACTTATTTTAGTAATAGACATCATCAAAGGTGGACTTGATAAGTCACTTTATGTTGTACTTGCTATCCTCTTTCTTGCACTAGATTTTGGTGCTCTTTTAGAGTCTGCTGGTGCATTTAGTAAAGATGGTATCATGCTTGGTGTATTTGATGTTATGCTTATAGATGGTTTAGCGATTATCTCTCAGTTTATCATTGTTCTTACATCGATGCTTTTCATTCCATTAGCACTTACAAACAAGCGTTTTCACGAGTTCTCATATCCTGAGTTCTTTGCACTCTTTTTGTTTATGATTTCTGGTTTCCAGTTTATGGTTGCAACTGATAACTTAATTCTTATCTTTGTAGGTTTAGAGACAGCTTCATTAGCTCTTTATACTCTCATCGCTATGCATAACCGTGACAAATCATTTGAAGCGGCTATAAAGTACTTCACAATGGGTGCATTAGCTGCTGGTTTTTACTCATTTGGTTCTATGGTGTTTTATGCACTTACAGGTTCAATCGAGATTAATCAAATAGCTGCTGTTTTACAAGCAAATAATTATACTGATATAGGTTTTGTACTTATAGCAGTTGTTATGATGCTAGCATCTTTTGGATTTAAGCTTTCAGTCGTTCCTTTTCATACTTGGACACCTGATGTTTATGAA
>Ga0256840_1001404_pt1 | contig 22684 bp, 23 predicted proteins | sample 355202metaG_FD_185969 | JGI IMG/M metagenome (GOLD analysis project Ga0256840, IMG submission 185969) | Hydrothermal vent microbial communities from Mid Atlantic Ridge, Atlantic Ocean - 355-202 | ecosystem: Environmental > Aquatic > Marine > Hydrothermal vents | place: Atlantic Ocean: Mid...
TTTCACTGTAGCTTTGGCTACGCTAAAAGTAAACTGCCTTGCATATAGTGCTTTCTCATTCTGCCTAGGTGTGTTTATAGTGCGTAAGGTCAGTTATAAATTGAACCTTACATTTTGTAAAGGGTACCTCTAGGGTAAGTTAGGGAGTCGTGATGTTTTTGTTGATAGCACTTGGTGCGGTTATTGGTTTTTTGTCCGGTTTTTTTGGCATAGGTGGAGGGACTCTCTTGGTACCTGCTCTTATGCTTTTAGGTTTTGGCATAAAAGAAGCTATAGGCATCTCAGTTATGCAGATGTCTTTTAGTTCAATCTATGGAAGTTACCTTAACTTTAAAAAGGGAACTCTCATTGCTAGAGATGGCCTACTTTTAGGAGCTGGAGGTTTTTTGGGTGCTCAAGGAAGTGGTTATGTTGTTAGTGTGGTTTCAGCTCATACTTTGAGTCTATTTTTTCTTTTTTCAGTCTGTATGGCTATTTTTAAGTTTTTTATAACTCCAGTTCATATTCAAAAAGAAGAGGTTGATTCAAAAGTCACTATATTTCTCTTAGGTGTCTTTGTTGGACTTTTTGCAATAAGCATCGGTGTTGGAGGGGGGCTTTTCTTGACTCCTATCTTGGTTGGATTCTTAAATTATGATCTGAAAAAAGCGGTCTCAATGAGTCTGTTTTTCATAATTTTTTCATCGCTTTCAGGTTTTATAAGTCTCTCTTTGTTTGGACATATTGATTATTATACTGGTGTTATTGTTGGGATTAGCTCACTCATCGGAGTCTTTTTTGGTGTAAAATCTTCTCATATCATAAGCAAAAAACATCATAAAACTCTTCTTTTAGTGCTTTACTTTGTAATCTTGGGACTTATGGTAGATAAGCTCTATTTTTAGGTATAATGATGGATTATATTTTGTAAAAGGTTACATGTGGGCAAGATAAAAATTTTTGGTGCAAATGAAAATAACTTAAAAAATTTAAATTTAGAGATTCCAAAAAACAAGTTAGTAGTTTTTACAGGGCTTAGCGGGAGTGGAAAGAGTACACTAGCTTTTGATACCCTCTATGCAGAGGGGCAAAGAAGGTACATTGAGTCGCTCTCAAGCTATGCTAGACAATTTTTAGATAGAGTCGGAAAGCCTGATGTTGAGAGGATTGAGGGGCTTACTCCTGCTATTGCGATTGATCAAAAAACGACGAGTAAAAATCCTCGCTCAACTGTTGGAACAATCACAGAGATTTATGACTACTTAAGACTTCTTTATGCTAGAGTTGGGCTTCAGCACTGCCATAAGTGTCAAAAGCCAATTTCTAAAATGGGCGCAGAAGATATAATCAATGAAATCTTAAAACTGCCACTTGGCTCTAAGCTTGTCATACTAGCCCCGCTTGTTAGAGAGAAAAAGGGAAGCTTTGCAGATATGATAGAGTCTCTTCGTCATAAGGGCTTTGTAAGAGCTATGATAGATGGCGTAATGGTTAGGCTCGATGAAGAGGTGGAGCTTAGCAAGACAAAAAAACACACCATAAAGGTTGTTGTAGATAGGGTGGTTTTAAAAGAGGAGAGTAAGGAGAGGATTGCTAGTGATGTTGAAAAGGCACTTTTAGAGAGCTATGGAGAGGTGGAGATAGAGATTTTAAATGCCGATGAGTTGGGGTTGGAGAGTTCACACATCCACTACTCTGAGCATTTGGCATGTTTTGATTGCAAGATTAGTTTTGAGCCATTAGAGCCTCTAAGTTTCTCTTTTAACTCACCAAAGGGTGCGTGTAGTGTATGTGATGGTCTTGGCATAAGATACACACTAGATTTAAACAAAATTATAGATGAGCACAAAAGCATAGATGAGGGGGCAATAAGACTATTTTATGGTTTCAACAAGAGCTTTTATGCGAAGTTTTTAAAAGGCTTTTGTGATGCTTCTGGCATAAGCACTAAAAAACCGTATGAAGAGTTAAAAGAGTATGAAAAAAAGGCGATACTTCATGGCGGAGTAGAGCCTGCAAAGTTTACATGGAAAAGACACTCGCTAACTAGAAAGTGGGAGGGTGTTATAAAGATCGCTTATGATATGCTCAAAGATGAGAAGGATTTGGGCGATTATATGAGCGAAAAGATTTGCGATAGATGTGGTGGTCACAGGCTTAAACAGGAGAGCCTAAGTGTTAGAGTAGCTTCTAAAAACATAGGTGAAATTTTAGATATGCCTATAGATAAAACACTAGAGTTTTTCAAAGATGAGAAAAATTTTGATTATATGAGCAGTGAGCAAAAACTAATAGCATCCTCAGTTTTAAAAGAGATAAGAGAGAGACTGTTTTTTTTGTATGATGTAGGACTTGGCTATATAACACTAGGAAGAGATGCAAGAACCATAAGTGGTGGAGAGGCTCAAAGGATTAGGATAGCTTCACAGATTGGAAGTGGGCTTACAGGAGTTATGTATGTGCTTGATGAGCCTAGCATTGGGCTTCACGAGAGAGATACTCTAAAACTTATAAGAACACTTAGAAATCTTCAAAAAAAAGGAAATAGTGTCATAGTGGTTGAGCATGACAAAGAAACCATAGAGGCGAGTGATTTTATAGTCGATATTGGGCCAAAGGCTGGCAAGTATGGTGGAGAGATTGTCTTTGCAGGCACTTTGGAAGAGCTTAAAAGGAGCGATACTCTAACAGCAAAGTATTTAAATGGTGAGAAGAGAATTGAGTATAGAAAAGATAGAGCCCAAAAAGAGTGGCTAGAGCTTAAAAATGTAAATATAAACAATATAAAAAATCTATGTGTAAAGATTCCACTCAGAAATTTAGTAGGCATAAGCGGTGTCAGCGGAAGTGGAAAAAGCTCACTCATACTTCAAACTCTGCTGCCAGTTGCAAAGGAGCTTTTAAATAGAGCCAAAAAGGTGAAAAAGGTCAGTGGAGTTGAGTGTTTGGGGCTTGAGAATTTAGATAAAGTGATCTATTTAGATCAAAGCCCCATAGGAAGAACCCCTAGAAGCAACCCTGCTACTTACACAGGAGTCATGGATGAAATTCGAGGACTATTTGCAAAGACAAAAGAGGCACAACTCAGAGGCTACAAGATAGGTAGATTTAGTTTCAATGTCAAAGGCGGAAGATGTGAGAAGTGTCAAGGAGAGGGTGAGATAAAGATAGAGATGCACTTTTTACCAGACATCATGGTAAAGTGCGATAGTTGCAAGGGAAAAAGATATAATGCTCAAACCTTGGAGATAAAATACAGAGGTAAGTCCATAGCAGATGTTTTAGAGATGAGTGTAGATGAAGCTTTGGAATTTTTTAGCTCTATTCCAAAGATGAGACAGATTTTGCAAACTCTAAGCGATGTGGGACTTGGCTACATAACACTAGGTCAAAATGCTACGACTCTAAGTGGCGGAGAGGCTCAAAGGATTAAGCTCTCAAAAGAGCTCAGTAAAAGAGATACGGGAAATACTCTTTATATACTAGATGAGCCAACAACGGGACTTCACTTTGCGGATGTTGATAGATTGGTAAAAGTTTTGCACCACTTAAGTGATTTGGGAAATAGTGTTTTGGTGATTGAGCATAATTTGGATGTGCTAAAAAATTGTGATTACATCATAGATATGGGACTAGAAGGCGGAAGCTATGGTGGAGAGATTGTAGATGTAGGAAGCCCTATGAGTTTAGCAATTAATCATAAAAAGAGTGGTAGCTACACAGGTAAATTTTTGGCTAAGGAGTTTGGGGTTGCTAAGTTTTAAAAATTTCTATTTTATCGCCAATTTTTATAACTCCAGACTTGATCACTTTTGTAAAAACACCTCTATCATTTTTTAGAAGTTTTGGTAACTTGCTGTTTATCTTAGTTAAATGTTTGCAAAGAGTACAGTGTTGAGTTATTTGAAGCTCAACCTCTCCGATTCTTAGGGTTGAGCCGATGTTTAGATTGTAGATATTGAGGTTTATGTAAATGTTTTCAGATAGTTCACCAATATTTAGTGGGATATTATTTGTTTTTGCTATTTCATAGCTTATTGGAGATGTAATGAGTATGGATCTATCTAAATCTTTTGCGTAGTGTTTGTCTTCAATAATTCCAAACTCATCTACCTCTATCTTTTTTTGCTCTTTTTTATCGATAAATATCTTGATAACTTCAATACTCATTTTAATTCTCCTTGAAACCAATAGTCAACTTCTCTAAAGATAGTGCTTCTTTTTCTCTCTTCAAAGTGTGCAGAGACATTAAAACTCTCTTTTCCATATCCCTCTTTATAATCTTTTATAAATTTTGAGTAATCACTCTCTTTCATAGCCGAAATTTCAAATGTAAAGAGATCATAATCTTGAGTATCTAATATGATTTTTTTTCTATCAAGTAGAGTTAGATTTATACCAGCATATCTATTCTCTTCTTCTTGAAGAATATTCATCTCTAAATTTGCTCTTATTGAAGCAAAAAGATGAAGAAATTGTTCTATGTCCATATCATTGTAGCTATGTACAATTGTAGCACTCTCTTTGTCATATCCCCATCCTCCAGAGATATCTAATTCTATATTAAAAAGGTTTTTTATAACCTCTCTTATATTTTGAACTTCTTCTATTGGTGAAAATTTACTTTCAATCATCTTTTTCAAACTCCAAGTTTTCTCTAAACTCATCCATAGAGATATTTTTATAACTTTTAGAACCAATATACTTTATCTCTGTAAGATACTCATCGATATTTCTAAAACCCATTGATCTGTATAAAACTCTGCCATTTGAATTCATAAACAAAGATGATGGAAACGCAAATAAGCTATATTTTTTTGCAAATTCCTTATGGCTTATTGACTTTCCATCAATAACCACTCTATCTTTAGCTCCAATTTGTTTAAATAAAAAAAACTTATCTATAGTATCTACAGTTTCTTTATCTCTTAAATTCTCTTTTTTCATAATAGTACAATATTCACAATTTGGAATATGCAAAAAAAGCAAAATTTGCTTATTTTGCTTTTTTGCATCTTCTAAAAGAGCATTTAAATTTAACTCTTTAGCATATGCGGATGTGATTAAAAGCAGGATAATAATCAAGAACTTTTGAATCAATTTTATAGAGCCTCATTTGGTATTATCTTGCAGTTATCATTGTTTTCATCACATTTATAGGTTATATCAAAAATTAAAACTCTTTTTGCTAAATCATCATCCAAGCTACTAGCAGCGTCAGAAGATTTAATGCCTGTATTGCAGTAAAAAACAATCAAACCATCCTTTGGTAGCTTAGATGTGTCTAACTTTTCATTTTTCATATCGTAAGGTACATTTATCGCACCTTTGATATGACTTACTTTATATTTTTCAGGCTTTCTAACATCAACTAAGTGTAAATTTTTTGGTACAGTACCATTTTTAATTTGCTCCAAAAGCCAAAATTGGTCTATTAGTCCATCTTCATTTGGTTCACCATCTTCAGGAAGTAGATAGACAGTTACCCCATTTATAACCGTTGGCTTAATAGTTGGAGTATATGCTAAAATGGAAGAAACCAAAATAGCACTTAAAATTAGTATTATATTAAGCAGTTTCATTTATAGTCCTTTTATCTTTTTGCTCTTTTTAGCAACTCTGCCTTTTCTATCAACTGCAACAACTTCTAGCTTATCTCCACTTTTAAAATCACTACTTTTAAACTTTGTTTTAATTATTGGATTCTTTGATAGAAACTGGCTTGTAGAAATTTCAAATACCAATTCAGAATTTACTTTGCCTGTTATATAAGTTATGAAGTTTGCATCATCTGGATTACCTGTCTTTTTCTTAGCCTGATTATAAGTTATCATTGGATGAGAAAATAACATTTGAACTGTACATACACCATTTTTTGCTTTTGCTTTTACTTTACTTACTTTAAATTTTGCCATAACTCTCTCCTTATCCTTCACATCCGCCAGCAGCGACTTTCATTTTGTGTCTTGCAACATATAGATTGCCATCTAACCCTTCTGCAACTACAGTTACAGTACCTGATTTTGCCATTTTTATATTAAGTTGATAATCCATCAAATCATACTTTGTTACACTAAAAACAGCAACAGTACTCTCTGGGTTTACATCTTGCAAAAGTGCTACACTTTTAGCAGGAACTTTAGAGCCAAATTTTAATTTTACTCTTGCTCCGCTAGCAGCAATTTTTGCAGCTTTAATAAAAACTCCCTTTTCAATCATATCAGTTCTACCATAAAGTGCTTGAATAGCTGCATCAACTTTTGTTGCAGTCCAAGCATTTGGCTTTAGCTTTCTAAAATCCTCAGCCTTCATTGTGTTTGGCACTAACGCCATAGCAAAAATCCCAGCTGTTAAGCTTAAAAACTTTCTTCTTTCCATAACTTTTCCTTTCTTAATCAAAATCCAACATAAAATCTACAACTTTTTTAAACTCTTCATCACTGATTGATGAGCCACCTTTAGGGGGCATTCCATTGTTTGTCCCCTTTATACCATTTTCATAAACTTTTTCTATCCCCTTTTTTATAAATTTTGCCCAAGCTCCCTTATTTTTAGCTCCTGGTGCAACTTCGCCATTGTGACACATAGCACAATTTGTTTCAAATACCTTTTGTGGGTTAAAATTAGATTTTTTTTCCTCTTTATTTACCTCTTTTGGAAGACTCCTCTCCACTGATATAGGAGGATGAAAATCGCTTATACCTTCACCACTAATTCTTACAACTTTGGCACTTGCTTTTTGGCAGTTTGTCATACATCTCTCAGACTCTTTTACCTTTATAGCACCAAAATTTTTAGGATTTGAAAAAAACTTTCTAACATTTTCAACTCCATCTTTACCATCTATATTTGGTACAAAGCCATCTTTATTTGGCATCTGTATCTTTAAAAACTTATCTCTAGTTAAAACATACTCTTCATCAACCTCTTCTCCATCAATTTCAATCTCATTGATATTTAAAATATACGCAACCAATGCGTAGGTTTCATCATTTGTTAGTGTTTTTGTTTTTTGGTGAGGCATAGCATCTTTTATATACCAAAAAAGAGTGCTAGCCTGAGGCCAATATGAACCAAAAACTCTTATTGGACCATCTGCTTCTGGATCTTTCCATCTATTGTTTTTCAATGTCTCATGAACTTCATATGCATTGCCTGCTGAAAGCGCTGGATACCCCCCACCTCCACTTCCAAAGTCTCCATGGCACATTATGCACTTTGCTTCATAAAGTTCTTCTCCTTTTTCTACACTACCTTTGCCTTCAGGGAGACCAGTTCCATCGGGCATCACATCTTTATCCCAGGCCTTTAATTCATTTTTTGTGGGTACTCTTCCTTTATAAAGTTTTAAACCATATGCATTTGGATTAACTTTATAAATGTGAGTTTGATCACCAACAATTGGGTAGTAAACACCTCCGGCAATATCAGGTTTTTTAACTATCTGCGCAAAGCTGATTGTTGCAGATGCTAAAATAGAAAAAATTATTAGTTTATGATCTAATTTGAACATGGTTTACCTCCCCATTTTCTGTAACTTCCCAGGTTTCTACGGCGTTTCTATGGTAGACTCCTTCAACTCCAATCATTCCAACCTCTTCATCAATGGTTGGCTGTATGTATCCGGCATCATCCATAGCTCTAGAAGTAAGAAGTAGTCTCTCTCCCTTTTTATACTTGTGTATATAGCTCCATCTAGTCCAACATTTTGGAAGTACAAGACCTTTTAAATTTGCTTCAACATAGTTTCTTCCCCCATCAAAAGATAGATCAACTCTAGTTATAGTTCCCATTCCAGACCATGCCAATCCCTCTATCTCTACAATTTCACCATCTTTTAAATCTGTCCAAGGCTTTTCTGGTGATGGAGAAACAACTGTTGAATTTACCTCATTTGCATAAAAATGCTGTATAGCCTTACCATCTGGCTTAAGCACGGTATATTTTGAAGTCTCCTCCTTCGCATACCAAGGCTCAGATGCAAATTCTAATCTTTTTAGCCATTTAACACATAAATTTCCTTCCCATCCAGGAAGTAGCAATCTGACAGGATAGCCCTGTTCTGGTCTTAAAGCTTCACCATTTTGACCCCAAACAAGCATAGCATCATCTAAAACTTTTTCAATAGGAACTGTCCTAGCCATTTCAGAGCTATCACTTCCCTCTGCTAGCATCCATTTTGCTTCAGGCTTCAATCCTAAATCTTCAAGTAGTGTTTTTATATAGACTCCAGTCCATTGAGCACAACTCATAAATCCTTTTGCAAATTGAAGTGAGTTATATTGAGGTCTTCTCCACTCTTGACCACCATTTGCAGGACACTCTATAAAATGTATTCTTGTAACTTTAGGGTATCTTTTTAACTGTTCTAAAGTCAGTACGATAGGTTTTTTCACCAAGCCATGTATCATTAGTCTATATTTTTTTGGATCTATGTGGGCAACCCCACCATGTGTTCTGTTGAAAAATAGTCCGTTTGGAGTAATTATGCCTTCACTCTCATGTATTGGAGTTACTGCTATAGAAGCTCTATAGTTTCCTGAAGCTAAAAGTTTGGTATATCTCCTTGTATTGTTGTGTTCATACTTTGATGGCATACCATACAAATTTTTTGTAACAGGGTCCCCCCATACTTGTCCCCACTCTGGATGATGAATTATTGCATCATCATCTCCCTTAAGTGTCAAAGGAGATATGGCAGTTGCGGCGATTGCACTTAATGTTCCAGTTTTTTTAAAAAACTCTCTTCTACTTGTAAGCTTTGGTTCTTGCGTTTTTTGTAGAGAGTTTTTTTTCAAAACATCTACTAATTTTTTCACACACGGTCCTTTCATTTTTTGGATTTTTTTTAGTGTTAATAAAACTTTAGTTGAATTTAGCTTAAATAAATATAAAATTGTTATGGAATTATTTATTTTATTCTGATTATTTATTTTTTTTCTATTTTTGTAACCAAATAGGACAATTTTATATAATAATTAATTATAATTTAAAACTTAAGAAAAATATTTAAATGACCTATTTAACGAGTTTTGTAGGTTTTTTTAAAAAAATAATTTTTCAAAAACTAAATAATTTTTATATAATAACCAAATGAAGATATATAATAAAAGCTTATTTAGACTTAATGTTTAAAAGTACTTAGAGGTAGCCTTAAGTTAAACTAGTGTAGAATCGTAATAAAAATACTTATTTGGCTTTTATGCCTTTGAATGGGAGGCAGTTTATGCTTGAAGATTTAACAAAAAGGATTAGAACCCTTCCGCCTTTACCAAAAAGTTTTCATGAAATTAATCAAATCTGTAGTAGTGAAGATGGAACTATAGAGAAATTAGCAAAAGCAATTGAAAAAGATCCAATGTTAGTTGCAAATCTCTTAAAGGCGGCAAACTCTCCTCTTTATGGATTTAGAAGGGAGATTAAGAGTGTATTGCAAGCAGTCTCTCTTTTTGGTATGGCAACAACAAGAGCAATGATTGCAGATGTTTCCATAAAAAAACTCTTAAATGTTGATATAGAGCCTTATGGTATAACTACTGATGAGTTTGCCAAAGTTTCAAATGCCCAGGGTGCTTTGATAAAAGAGTGGTACCCAAAAGTAGATAAGCAAAAGCTGGATCTGCTTTTTTTATCTTCATTGTTACAAGAGAATGGAAAAATTTTAATAGCTGATGAGATAGTTAGAAGTGATGAGGTAGTACAGTTTCGCTCTGAGATTGAATCTTCTATTAATATAGCGCAAGTTGAGCAAATGTATGTTGCAACTACAACTTCAAAAGTTTCTGCTAGAATTTTTGAGCATTGGGGATTTGAAGATTTAATGGTTAAATCAATCTACTTTGCAGATGATTTTATAATGGCTCCTAAAGAGATAAAGGAGTATGCCTTTGCATTAAAAGTGGTAAAAAGTGCAATTCCTATAAATTCTCCTTTAAGTGAAAGAAGTGTTAGTATAGCACTAGATATAGTTAAGAGCGAGGGTTTTGATACTTCAGCTTTTGCTCAAGCTGTTGAAAATATAATTGAAAGGTTTTAGTAGGGGTATATTTAGTGAAGACATTAACCATATTTGATACATTTGGATTTTTCTTTAGAAATTACTATGCTTTACCACACTTAAAAAGTAGCGATGGTTTTCCAACAGGTCTTTTAACCGGATTTGCAAATTTTATCTATACTTTAGAGAAGGATTTTCCAACTGATTATGTGCTTTTTGCGCTTGATAGCTCAGGAAAAAACTTTAGACATGAGTTAGATGAAAACTATAAGGCAAATAGAAAAGAGGCTCCAGAAGATCTCAAAAGGCAACTTCCTGTAGCGATTAACTGGATAGACAAGATGGGCTTTAAATCTTTCTCCAAAGAGGGTTTTGAAGCTGATGACATCATAGCAAGTGCAGTTAAATTTGCAAAAGAGAATGATTTAAAAGTAAGAATTGTAACTCACGATAAAGATCTCTATCAGCTTATAGATGATGGAAGGGTTGTTGTATTTGATCCTATAAAGAAAATAGAGATAGATGAGCAAAAATGCAAAGAGAAGTTTGGAGTACCTCCTTCAAAAATCGGAGATTATCTAAGCATAGTTGGAGATAGTGCGGACAACATACCGGGAGTTAAAGGCATAGGCGATAAGGGAGCTAAGAAGCTTTTAGGGGAGTTTGAAAGTGTTGAAGAGATATATGAAAATTTAGATAAAGTTCTCAATAAAAGAGCAAAAAAACTCCTAGAAGAGTCCAAAGAGAGTGCATTTTTAAGTAAAAAGTTAGTTCAGCTTGACTCCTCTATAGATTTAAGTGACAAGTTTGAAAACTTTAAATTTCCAAAGGATGAACCCCTTTTAAAAATAGCCGATGAATTGGAAAAGTATGGCTTAAAATCGATTTTAAATAGACTAAAAGTTACACCAAAAACGAAAAAGCAAGATGAGGTCAAGTTTGAACCCATATTGCTAGATACAAAAGAGAAACTATTTGAGGTAGTTGATAATTTAAAAGATATAGTAGCCTTCGATACTGAGACTACAGGAGTTGATTCAAAAGTAGCAAAACTGGTTGGATTTTCATTTGCAGCCGATTTAAACAGAGCATATTATGTCCCTATTTCACACAACTATTTAGGTGTTGGCAAGCAAGTTGGCTTAGAGGTAGCAAAAGAGGCTATAGAGAAAATCTTTACATGTAGAGTTGTAGGTCAAAATCTGAAGTATGATTTTGCAATTGTAAAAAACAATCTCTCTGTAAGTCCAGCTAAAAACTATGAAGATACGATGCTGTTAGCTTGGCTTTTAAATCCGAGCATGAGTGTGGGGCTTGATAACTTGGCCAAAAGGTTTTTTAACTATGAAATGGTTAAGTTTAAGGATGTTGTTAAGAAGGGACAAAATTTTTCACATGTAGAGCTAAGTAAGGCTTGTTTGTATGCTAGCGAGGATGCTTGGATGACTCTTAGGCTTTGGGAGAAGTTAAGAGATATGCTTGAGCCCAACTTGCTAAAAGTTGCAAAGGAGGTTGAATTTCCTTTTGTTTTAACTCTTTTAGAGATGGAAGAGGAGGGGATTGGAGTTGATTTAGCTTACTTTGAGGAGTTACAAAAAAGGGCTGAAGAGAGCATAAGCAGACTAAAAAGAGAGATTTTTGGGCTTTGTGGTTTGGAGTTTAATCTAAACAGCCCAAAACAGCTAGGCGAGGTTTTATTTGAGCAGTTAAAGCTGCCGGTTCAAAAAAAGACCAAGAGTGGATTTAGCACAGATGAGAGTGTACTTTTGAAATTAAAAGATGAGCATGAAGCTATAGAGAAAATTTTGGAGTATAGAGAGGTATTTAAGCTCTATTCTACTTACATAAAACCACTTTTGGCTTTAGCAAAAAAGAGCAAAAACCAACGAGTTCACACCTCTTTTTTACAAACAGGAACAAGTACGGGAAGACTAAGCTCAAAAGATCCAAACTTGCAAAACATACCTACAAAAACCGAGCTTGGTAGGCAGATAAGATATGGTTTTAAACCAACTGAGGGGTATAGCTTTGTAGGCATTGACTATTCGCAAATAGAGTTAAGGCTACTAGCTCACTACTCTAAAGACGAGGAGCTACTAAAGGCTTTTAATAACGACCTAGATATTCACACTCAAACAGCTATAAAACTCTTTACAGAGGAAGAAGCAAAGGCTAAAAGAGGGATTGCAAAGAGTATAAATTTCGGGCTTTTGTATGGAATGGGGGCTAGAAAATTGGCTCAAACTCTTGGAGTCTCTCAAGCTGAAGCCAAAGGTTATATAGAGAGTTATTTCAAGAGTTTTCCTACAGTTAGGGAGTATCTTGAGAGCATAAAAGAGGAGGCTAAAAAAGAGGGCTTTGTTACAACACTTTTAGGCAGAAAGAGGCACTTTGACTTTGAAAATGCAAATGGTATGCAGTTAGCAACTTATGAGAGAGAAGCTGTCAATACCCGCTTTCAAGGAAGTGCTGCAGATTTGATTAAGCTTAGTATGAATGCCATAAGAGAAAAACTTTTAAATAGTGAGTCAAAGATGCTACTTCAGATACACGATGAGCTTATATTTGAAGTAAGGGATGAATTGTGTGAAGAGTTTGCTTGTAGAGCTAAAGAGATTATGGAGAGTATCTATAGCTTAAATGTAAAACTAAAAGCTACTGTAGAGATTGGAAAGAGTTGGGGAGAGCTAAAGTAGCTACTCCTTATTTTCTAAAATTTTTTGCATAATGTACTGCTGAAGCTCTTTCTTTGGCAACTCTTTTTTTCTTGCTTCATTGTAAATTTCTGCAACTTTTTTACTATATTTTTCATATGGAAAGTATGGAAAGTGAACTAGCCACGCCTTTTTTATGAGTTTTAGAGTTATTGCATCTCTAAGCCAAGCTCTAAAAAAATTAAATCCTATAAAAACTGCAGATGTCATTAGTACAGTTCCAGCGATTGAGACATGAAAATTTACATCTATCAGCAAAAAGTGCGATATAGTTATGATCGGTACTAAAATTATGGCACATATAGCAAAATATACCATATACGCTCTTTTTAAATTCAATCTAAAGCCTAATTTTGCCGGATCGACATACATTTTTTCATTGTATAAAACATTAGCCTCTAGTAAATCTTTTAGTAAAATAGGCTGAGTTGAAATTGTATAAACGTAGTTTATGATTCTTTCTTTGATTTTTTTTATATCTTGTTCTTGCATATCTATTCCTATCTATTTCTAAAGCTTATCTGCCTATTCTAGCACAAAGAAAGTTAATATATAATTGAACTTAAAATTTTATTACCTTAGTTATGTTTAAAGAGGGTTTTTGGTACGAAAAGTTGCTTATTTAAACCAACTTTTTATCTTATCAAATACACCCTCAAAATGATTTTCATGTGGTGAGCTGCTTATACCAAAACTCTCTTGAAGTTTCTCTAATAGCTCTTTTTGTTCATTTGTTAATTTTTTAGGATATTTGATCTTTATTTGAGCTATTAGATTTCCTAGCTCTCCTGTGTGAACATTTTTTATACCCTCATTTTTAAAGATAAACTGTTGTTTATCTTTTGCACCTATTGGTAATTCAAGAGTTGTTTCACCTCTTAAAGTAGGTATAGTTATGGATTCTCCCAAAGCAACTTGAGTAAAAAATACTGGAACCTCTATGTATACATCATCATTGTGTCTTACAAAATGATCATCTTCTAAAACATTGGTTTGAATGTAAAGATCCCCTCTCTCTCCACTCTCATCTATATTGCCTTTTCTAGCAACTCTTATTCTATTTCCATTGTCAATTCCTTCTGGAATATCAATTTTGATACTATCTTTTTTGATCTCATAGCCCTTAGCATTACAAGTAGAACATGGGTTACTAATAGTAGTTCCCTTTCCTTGACAGGTAGGACAGGTTTGGGAGTATGTCATAAATCCTTGTCTATAAAAAATCTGTCCTTTGCCGTGACAATCATTACAAGTTGTTTTTTTGCCATCTTTGCTTCCCGTTCCATTGCAATCACTGCATGGGGATTTGTAACTATAATCAACCTCTTTTGTACAACCAAAAACTGCTTCATTAAAAGCTATTGTTATCTCTACTTCTGTATCAAGCGGATACCTACCTCTTCTTGCAGAACTTCTAAATCCACCAAAGCCACTTCCAAAAACAGATTCAAAAATGGAGCCTAAATCACCCATAATGTCTTCATAGTTCATATCAGAAAAGTGGCTAAATCCTTGAGAATCAAGTCCAGCCTTACCATATCTATCATAAGTTGCCCTCTTTTGCGGGTCACTTAAAACTTGATAAGCCTCATTAACTAGTTTAAATTTTTCTTCAGCTTCTTTATCTCCTTGATTTCTGTCTGGATGATACTTAAGTGCCAATTTTCTATATGCTTTTTTGATCTCATTAACATCAGCATCTCTGCTAATTTCTAGTATTTCGTAATATTCTATGTCCAATTTGATTCTCTTTGTGTTGAAGTTTGTAGAAGCGTAATTTTATCTAAATTTTTGATTTTTTTCAAACCTCTATTTTGTTATAATAAGTGCAAAATAATTTAAGGTTTAGAAATGATAAAGGTTTTAATGATAGAAGATGATGCAGAATTTGCAGAGATTTTGAGTGAGTATCTATCGCAGTACAATATTGAAATTACAAATTATGAAGATCCGTATTTGGGTTTAAGTGCAGGAATTAAGAATTATGATATATTAATTTTGGATTTAACTTTGCCTGGGATGGATGGTTTGGAGGTTTGTAAAGAGGTCGTACAAAAGTATGACATACCTGTCATAATAAGTTCAGCTAGAAGTGATGTTAGCGATAAAGTGATAGGCCTCCAAATTGGTGCAGATGATTATCTTCCTAAACCATATGATCCAAAGGAGATGTATGCTAGGATTCAAAGTCTTATTAGAAGGTATAAAAAAGCTAAATCTTCTCAAGAGAGTAGTTCGATAGAGAGTGATTTTAGAATTGATGAAAAGAGACATCAAATTTATCTTAAATCTCAACCTCTTAATCTCACACCTGCAGAGTATGAGATTTTGGAGTACATGATAAAACAGCATGGTTTTTCAATTTCGAGGGAGCAGTTGGTTTATAACTGTAAATCTTTAAAAGATAAGGGATCTAAAAGTTTAGATGTTATTATTGGAAGATTAAGAGCCAAGATAGGAGATAGCTCTAAAAATCCAAAATACATTCAATCTGTTAGAGGCATAGGGTATAAGTTAATAGGATGATAAAAAACTCTCTTAGTAATAGAATAACACTTGTTTTTGTATTTTCTATAATTCTTCTAACCATTTTGTTTTTTATAGTGTATAAATATCAAAACGAAAGAGAGTTGGAAGCTATGAAGCAGAGGCAGCTTCAGAGCATAAACTATATTTTTATACTCTATAGAAATAATTTATCTCCACATGGTATAAATGAGTATTTTAGTAATTTTGGTTTGAGGCAGGTAACCAATTTAAACCTAAAACAATCAGTATTAGAAAGAGGGATAATAGTTTTTCAAAAAAAGACAGATCTGGGTGTTTTTTCTTCAATTAGGTACAATGGAAAGTACTATTTATATGTTGATAACTTAATGTCAGATATTTTGCTAGAGAGTGTATATGTTAAAAAATCTAATAACAATATCTGGATAGTATTTTTCATAGCATTGACAATACTGATATCTATTTATATATCGATCTTAAAAAGTATAGCACCTCTGAAGGAGTTAAGTAGGCAGATTAAAAAATTTGCCGCTGGTGATATGCAGATTGATTGTAAAAGTGATAAAGATGATGAAATTGCCGAGGTGGCCAATGAATTTGATAAAGCAGCTTCTAAGCTTAGAGATTTAATTCAATCTAGGCAACTCTTTTTAAGGGCTATTATGCATGAGTTAAAAACACCGATTGGGAAAGGCAGAATCGTTTCTGAAATGCTTAAAGATGAAAAGGCAAAAAGTAGGTTAATTAATATTTTTGAAAGGTTAGATCTTCTAATTAATGAGTTTTCAAAGATTGAGCAAATAGTCTCAAAAAATTACTCTTTGAGATTTCAAGAGTATAAATTAATAGATATAATTGAGAGTGCTATTGATATGTTAATGTTGGAAGATGAAAAAAAAGAACTCTATATAGATTTGAACATTGACTCCAAGATGGTAATTAGAGCAGATTTTGAATCTTTTTCATTGGCAATTAAAAACCTTTTGGACAATGCCATAAAATATTCAGATGATAAGAAGGTTTTTGTAGAATTAGAAGATGGTATCTTGTGTATATCAAATAGAGCTAAAGAGTTTAAAAGACCAATAGAAGAGTACTACAAGCCATTTGTATCTGGTTCTAATGAACTTAAAGATGGTTTAGGACTTGGTCTATACATAGTTGAAAATATCGTAAAATTAAATAATTTTAATTTAGATTATAGATATGAGAATGGTATGCATAAATTTTGTATAGATTTTAAAGAGTGAAAATAGTGAAAAATTTCAGTCTACAAGAGAGTATCTATTTTTTTAAAGTATTGATTTGTACGATTTTGTGTTGCTTGAAACGCAATAATGAAGATATAAAATATGAAATGGGTTTTATTGGGAGCGTTGACTCGTGCTTTTTCAAAGAGAGTGATTGCTTCGCAAACACTTCGTTACACAAGAGTGAGAAGAATTTCTTAAGGGTAATGCTTCTAGAAGAGAAGACAATAAATAAGATCATACAGAGTTTTATTTTCTATTATAGTGAGACAGATAAGTTAATTTCTCATACGACCGCAAGGTTGTGCTTTAGTGAAATAGATAAGTTGGTTTCTCATACGACCGCAAGGTTGTGCTTTAGTGAAATAGATAAGTTGGTTTCTCATACGACCGCAAGGTTGTGCTTTAGTGAGAGGAATTTCTTAGGGGCTTTGCCCCTAAGAAAGGAGACAGTCAAATGAAAAAACTAGAAAAATTTGAAAACTTAGTAGAATCTCTAAGCACACTACCAAGTGTTGGTAGGAAATCGGCTCTTAGGTTTGCTTATCATTTGGTACTGCATGACAATTTTAATGCAATGAAGATTGCAAGCGCCATAGAAAATGCAGTTAGAAGTATAAGAAGATGTTCAAAGTGCGGTGGACTTAGTGAGCATGAGATTTGTGAAATTTGTTTAGATGAGCAAAGAGATAATTCAAAACTGTGTATAGTAGAAAATGCTAAAGATATATTGGTTTTGGAAGAAAACAAACTTTATGATGGGGTTTATTTTGTCTTAAATGACTTAGAAGAGGGTAGTATATCTAAGCTAAAAGAGATAGTAAATAGTGGCGTGGAAGAGGTCATATTTGCTTTAACCCCATCATTAGCAAATGATGGGGTTATACTATTTGTGGAGGATAAACTAAAGGAGTTTAAGCTAAAGTTTACAAAAATCGCCCAAGGTGTTCCAACCGGAGTAAACCTTGAAAATGTCGATTTTTTATCTTTATCTAAAGCCCTTAGTGACAGAGTTAAAGTTTAAATGCCTTTTTCATATGCTTTGTAATCTCTTGTTCGTTTAGTTTGTTATTGAAAAATAGATTAAATGCTAGTACACCTTGGTACAGAAGCATATCTGCACCATCTTTGCATATAAGATTCTGTTTTTTTGCTAAGCTTAAAAAGGGTGTCTCTTTGTTGTAAATTACATCATAGGCAAATTTTGCATCTTTAAAAAGCTCACTAAGTTTCAAGCTTTGCAGAGGAAGTTCATTGTTGCTTAGTCCTGCTGAGGTTGTATTTATAACTAGGTCATATTTTTTTGGCTTGAAATTGCAGTGACTTTGTGCATCAAAACCATTTTTTATAAAGTAGTCTAGTCTATTTTGTGACCTATTTAGAATGGTGGTTTTTATGCCATTTTCTTTAAGGATTGTTGCAATCGCTTTTGCAGTTCCTCCAGCTCCTAAAATTAAAGCATATGATATTTTGCCAAATTCTTCTATGGATTTAAAAAAACCAGGGGCATCGGTGTTGTAGCCATAAACTTTATTGCCTCTTTTAACCAAAGTGTTTACAGCTCCAATTTTATTTGCAAAGCTATCTAGTTCGTCACAGAGTTTATAGGCATACTCCTTGTGAGGAACTGTTACATTTGCACCATCTAGTCTCATTGAGTTGAATTTAGATATTATTTTTTCACCATCTTCTAATTTGGTTCTAATGTAGCATCCATCTAGGTTTAAACCCCTTAGAGCCAAATTGTGCATCTTGGGAGATATAGAGTGCTCTACTGGGTTTCCAAAAATTGTAAAAAGCTTCATAAACTACTCTTTTAAGTCTTCTAGTGTACCCATCATAGCACCTAATTTATTTGCAACCTCTAGGTACTCAAGCTCAGCCTTGCTATCTGCAACAACTCCAGCGCCAGCTTGAAATACAATCTTTTCATCATCTAAGTAAGCTGTTCTTATCATAATTGCACTGTCCATATTGCCATCAAATCCAAAGTAGCCAACAGCACCACTATAAAACCCTCTTTTTATACCCTCAAAGTCACTTATGAGTTCCATTGCTCTAATCTTTGGAGTCCCTGTCATGGTTCCTGCAGTAAAAGTTGCACTAAAGAGATCAAACATATCATACTTACTCTCATCAAGTTTTGCTTCAATATCACTTACTAGGTGCATTACATGTGAGTAGCGTTCAACCCGCATCATCTCTTTTACTTTTACACTCCCAACGGTTGCAACCTTCCCAACATCATTTCTTCCTAAATCAATAAGCATAAGATGTTCAGCCCTCTCTTTTTCATCTGCTAGCAGTTCCTCCTCATAGGCTAAATCTTTTTGTAATGTTGAGCCTCTTTTTCTTGTTCCTGCAATTGGTCTTAGAGTGATTAGTCCCTCTTTTAGAGCAACCATAACTTCTGGGGAACTTCCTGCTATGGCAAAGTCTTCATATTCTAAAAGAAACATATAAGGAGAAGGATTTTTATTTCTAAGTACTCTATAAAAGCTTAGTTTGTCAATTTTTGCATATTGGGTAAATCTATTTGACATAAGAATTTGGAAAACATCCCCACTTTTAATCATCTCTTTTGATTTTATTACCATATCAAAAAACTCATCTTTTGAAAATGCAAATGAGCTTTTTTGAGCCTCTATTTCAGATTTTTGTATATCTATATAGTAGTGAGGACTTTTTAATAATTTTTCTATCTCTTCTAGTTTTTGTCCAATTTCTTCTATAAATGTATGAACTGTTAGAGTATTTGACTTATGAGAAAAAGTGCATATTAACTTTGGACGAATTAAGTCTATATCAGCTATACCAATTTCATCTTTTAAATTATCCATATGCGATTTTAGTCTTGGTTCAAATACTTTTACTGCATCATAACCAATATAGCCTATAAACCCATCAACAAAACCTAAAGAGTTTTGCAAAGCATATTTTTTGTATAGATTTGAATCTATTTTTTTATACCTTTGTTTAAGGTATGCAAATGGGTTTTTCCCTATTTTCTTACAATTACCATTTTCATCTATATGTAGAGCAATTTCATCTTTTAGAGTTATTTTTTCTCTAGCTCCTATAAATAGAAAGCTATAATTTCCATCTTCAGAGTTTATAGCACTCTCAAATAAAAAAGTAAGCTCATTTTTAAAATAGTTTTTGAGCTTACTATAAATAGTAATTGGTGTTAACTGGTCAAAAAGTAGTTTTTTTATGTAAAGCATCTATTTTACTCTATAGACAAAGGCATCTTTATTGATTTTTTGCTTAATCTCTTTTAGAGAGTTTCTTGCCGCTTTTGATGTATTATATGGACCTATCAAAATTTTTGTTACTTTTTTACCCTTGATGTCTATAGGTAGTAGAGCAATTTTGTAACCACTTTTTTCTATTTTTGCAAGAAATTTCTTATCTGGCGATAGCCTAGAAGTTGCTCCTACTTGAACATAGTATCCTTTGGTAGCATTGGCAGTTTGAATAACTTTATTTTTCTGCTCATTTTGCTTCTCTTTGTATTGTGGCTTTTGAATTTTTTCTTTTATTTCAATATTTTTTACTTTCTCTTCTATCTTTTTCTCAACTTTTGGAGGAACTTTTTCTATCTCTTTTTTCAGTTTTTCTTTTTCTTTCTCTTTTAAACTTTTTACCATCTGTTCAAAGCTTTCTTCCATATCATCGGCCTCTTGAATATCTACTTTTTGAAATAGCTCATCCTTTGGCTCAGGCTTTTTATCTTGAGTTTTTGCTATAGGTTCTGGTGGAAGATTTAGTTTTGGAGTATCGTTTTTAACTTTTGGTTCATTGGTCGCTCTAACTATAACAATTGTAATTAAAAAAATTACTATCAAAAGAGCAGCAATTAGAAGTATTCGTTTTGCTTTTTGACTTTTGTTATCCTCTTTATCTAAAACTATATCACTCAATTCATTTTTATCTTCCATTTTAATCTCCTAAAAAATTTAAAAGGTATGCAGTTTTAGTACACCCTAAAAAACACAAGCATAATCTATACCACAATACCAATCACATATGCTTCGACCAAGAAGCTCCCCTCTCTTTTTTGTACAGTTTATAAGGAAGCACTAGTATATTGAACTCTTTTGGTATATCTGAACTAGGAAAAACCTTCCACTCTCTTGGCATTTTTTGAGCTAATTTAGCAGAGATCATCTTTCCAATCTGATAAGCTTCATTGAGTGTTGTATGCCCTTTGTGAATATAGAGATGAAGATGTCCTGGTGTTTTGCTTTCATAAGCTGTAAAGTTTATAAAGCCTTCCTCTCTTAGTAGAAGTTGTGCTCTATGCCAAAATCTTTCTGTATTTCTACCATTATAATCTATGACAATATTTTCTACCTTGTCAAAGCGATTTATGAGCGAGTGTGCTACAGTTATCTCTTTGTTTAAGTGTTTTTTTATGATAGCACTACTTAAAGGCTCATCTATCCTTTCAAATTTATCAAAAAAGAGTCTTCCATTGTGAGATCTTTTAGTTACGATTTTATCTCTTTTGATCCAGTAATGATCTGTTATCATCTTTATAAGAGCAGTATCCATCTTATACATTTAAACACTCCTTAAAAGGTAGCTCTGTCATATATGACAAACTTGCTTGCTAACTCTTTTACTTCCTCTTTGATTTTAGCTTGAAGCTCTTTGTTTTCAATATCGTCCAAAATATCTGCTATTTTGTTTGCTATCCATTTAAACTCTTCAGTTTTCATGCCTCTAGCAGTAAGAGCAGGACTTCCAATCCTTATACCACTTGTAACAAATGGACTTCTAGTCTCTCCTGGAACTGTATTTTTATTGACAGTAATTCTGGCATTTCCTAGAGCTAGGTCAGCATCCTTTCCACTAAAATTCTTATTTAGGAAACTAACTAGCACCATGTGGTTTTCAGTTCCACCACTTACTATGTCATAGCCTCTGTTTGTTAAAACTTCTGCTAAAACTTTGGCATTTGCTTTTACATCTTTTGCATACTCTTTCCACTCAGGTTTTAGATTTTCTCTAAATCCAACAGCTTTTGCAGCTATGATGTGCATTAATGGTCCACCTTGGATTCCAGGAAAGATTGCACTGTTGATTTTTTTGGCTATATCTTCATCATTTGTCATTATCATACCGCCTCTTGGACCTCTTAGGGTTTTATGGGTGGTAGTTGTTACAACATGGGCATGTGGAAATGGGCTAGGGTGCTCACCGGCTGCTACTAATCCAGCTATGTGAGCAATATCTGCAAACAAATAAGCCCCCACTTCATTTGCAATCTCTCTAAATTTGGCAAAATCAAACTCTCTAGGATAAGCACTAGCTCCACAAACTATAAGTTTTGGTTTAACAATGTTTGCTATATCTCTTACTCTATCATAATCAATCAAGCCATTCTCATCAACCCCATAAAAGAAGCTCTCGTAAGTTTTACCTGAGCTACTTACTTTACTTCCGTGAGTTAGGTGACCACCATGGCTTAAATCCATTCCCAAAATTTTATCGTATGGTTTAAGCAGAGCCTGATAAACTCCTTGATTTGCTTGGCTACCAGAGTTTGGTTGAACATTGGCAAAGTTGCATCCAAAAAGCTCACATGCTCTTGCTTGAGCCAACTCTTCTACTCTATCTGCAAACTCACATCCGCCATAGTACCTTTTATTTGGGTAGCCCTCTGCATACTTGTTGGTAAACACACTACCAGCAGCCTCCATAACAGCAGGAAATGTAAAGTTTTCACTAGCTATCATCTCTAGGTGATAAGTCTGTCTATCTAGCTCTTTTTCAATTAATTCATAAATTTCTAAATCTTCATTTTTCAATATACTCATTTTTCTTCATCCTTGTTGTTAGTTTCATCTTTTAGTGGTTTCATTGCAGGAAATAGTATGACATCTCTAATAGATTGTTGGTTTGTTAGAAGCATAGCAAGTCTGTCTATCCCTATGCCCTCTCCAGCGGTTGGAGGCATACCATATCCTAATGCTCTTACATAGTCCTCATCCATCTCATGCGCCTCGTCATCTCCTGCATCTTTAGCTTCTATTTGAGACTTAAATCTTTCATACTGATCTATTGGGTCATTTAGCTCATTGAAGCCATTTGCAATCTCTCTACCTGCTATAAAAAGCTCAAACCTCTCAGCTATGTTAGGATTTTTATCACTCCTTCTAGCTAGAGGACTAATCTCTATTGGGTAGTCTATGATAAAGGTTGGGTCTATAAGCTTCTCTTCAACATAT
>Ga0256840_1001405_pt1 | contig 22674 bp, 18 predicted proteins | sample 355202metaG_FD_185969 | JGI IMG/M metagenome (GOLD analysis project Ga0256840, IMG submission 185969) | Hydrothermal vent microbial communities from Mid Atlantic Ridge, Atlantic Ocean - 355-202 | ecosystem: Environmental > Aquatic > Marine > Hydrothermal vents | place: Atlantic Ocean: Mid...
GGAGGTTCATTAAAAGCGATAATCTCTATAGACTTGAGAATAGAGTCATTCGAGATGAGGTAGATAACTACAGCATTTTTAGAACGAACTTTTTTGTTAACTAAAATACCGTAACCTAAAAGTTGTCCATCTTTTGTAGCTTTAAAGGTGCGAAATATTTTACTATCTAATTTTACTTTTGCCTCTTGTTGTATGTGTTTCGCTTGTTTCTTTGAGAGCAAGATATTTTTTTTAACGATAAGACTGTTTTCACCATAACACTCCTTCATCGCATCAATAGGGGATATGAGTACTTTTGCACTCAAAGGAAGTGCAAAGAGTAAAAGTATATAGATAAGTTTTTTTTTCATTATATGCCCTTAAAAAATAAAGCCCATAGAGATGCTTGTTGTATCTGTTGAGTCAGTACCATACTTTTGCATTGCATGGTCAACTTTGAGTACAACTTGCTCGTGAGGGAAAAAGTTTACACCAAGAGTTGTTGTGATTTTATCATCATCTGAACTTCCATCAACCCTTTTTTGTTCGGGGTTAATATTTTCATACTGAACAAATAGAGGTATAGATTTGACTGATGAGGTAAAAGAACTCAAATCATAACTCAGGTTAATATATCCTCCATTAGCACTCTCAACTGCATCAACTGCTATATTTTTTGCATTTGAACGAGAAACTTGAGCATAGGTTCCATACACTCTAAGAGCATCATGATGATAATCTATGTGAGCCTCTGCTATTAACATCTTTGAATTGGCAGCACCATTGAGAGATGGAGCATGGTAAAAAGAAGCACCCGCTAAAAGACCGTTGATACCTGTGTAATCAACTCTTGCAACAACTCCAAGTTTAGGATCTATTTGAGTAAATGAGCCACCACGACCGTTTCTAATCCATTTTGAGCCATTTGCCTCAGTTTGTAAAGAGGTGATCGCAGCAACCTTATATGTGAGGTTATCAACTATATCTCCATAAACCATCACACCGTTTTCATGCCAAGTTGTTGGTATGATGTACTTTGCAGTAGATGGCCTTTGTGTAGTTGTAAAAAGTGTAGGTTCATGTCTTTCACTGATAAGACCCATAGGAACTAAAAAGTTACCAACTCGTATGTTTGCATTTTGGTTTAGTAAAAAGTCAAGATACATAAACTCTATGATTACATACCCATCTTCACCATCTTTAGCACCACCATGTTCAAACTCTATCTCTGTGTTTAAAATAATATCATCAGAGAATTTATAGCCGATATAAGGGATAAACCTATACACATCCATCTTACCAGTTCTCACACCATCTTCATCTTTTGCATTTTGATAGTACATCTCACCATAGCCACCTATGGAAAGAGGTGAAGAAGAAAAGTAAACCTTAGAAGCTGCCGCACCTAAACCACTATAAGTTTTTTCTTTATCAACTGTAGTGTATGAAAAACCAGTCTTCAAGTCACTTGTCTCATCTATGAGAATTTGAGTTATCTCTTTAAGCTCTTGTATCTCTGCTTTGAGTGCTTGTATATCTGAGGTATTGTCCCCCAAAACCGAACTAGATAGCAATAGTGTTGTTGTGATTGCAAAAGATATTTTTTTCATTTGAATTCCTTTTAGTGATTATGATATTTGTTATCATAATTTTTGTTTTGTAGAATAATAAGATAATTTCAATTATTTGTCAATAGTTTTAATAATCATTATCAATTTATATTAAATTAGAGCTAATTAAAAAAATGGTGGAGTATTTTCTCCAATGATAAAACTCTTGAAAATACATAATGGATTTACTAAAAGTTTGAACTTGAAACTGGTTGATGATTATTTGGTGAGGTATAAGAAAAATATTAATACATCTGTAATTTATCTCTTTTTCTATATAATTTTAGAATGAAAACAAACCATTATGATTTAATAATTATTGGTGCTGGTGCTGCTGGTATTATGGCATCTATCACGGCAGCATCAGAGGGCAAAAAAGTACTTCTTTTAGAAAAACTCTCAAATATCGCAGCTAAATTAAAAGCAACAGGCGGAGGAAAATGTAACTTAACAAATACTCTCTCTAACGAAGAGTTTATATCCCGTTTTGGACGAGGAGGGCGTTTTATGCGAGATGCTCTCTCTTTATTTGATAACAAACAACTTACAAGCTTTATGGATAAGATAGGTGTTGCAACACATGCCCCAGATGGTTTTCGTATATTTCCAACTTCACACTCCTCTTCTACTATAATTTCTGGACTTCAAAAAGAGATGGATAGAGTTGGTGTAGAAGTCATAACAAACCAACGCGTAGAAAGGTTACTTCTTGTTGGTTCAAATATAGATGGTGTGAAAACACAAGATAATTCATATAAAGCTAAAAATGTTATTGTAGCGACAGGTGGACTTGGTTACCCAGTACTTGGAGCAGAGGGAGATGGCTACACACTTGCTGAAGAGTTGGGACATAAAATCACAGAACTTTCACCTGCAATGATGCCACTCAAAACAAAAGAAATATGGACAGAGTGTCGTGCTGATACCATTTCAAAAGTAGAACTACATGTTTCTCTACCTAAATATAAAAAACTACGAGCAAAAGGTGATTTAATATTTACAAAAAATGGTATTCGAGGACCTGTAGTGCTTGATTTTGCACGAGAGATCACACCTCTTTTAAGTAAATATGGAGAAGTTCCAATTGTTGCAAATCTTACTAAAGGAATGAATGAAGATGATATTATGCAACATTTTAAACAAGCAAGAGTCAAAAATCCTCATGCAACGATAGAAGAAAATCTACTTCCGCTCCTAGCAAGTTCAGTTATACACAAATTATGTCAATCTGTTTGCGTTGATCCGTCTATGACATTTCATAAGGTAGAGGGTAAAAACCGTAACTTACTTATAAAAATACTTGCATCAACTCCCTTTACAGTAACTGGTCATGAAGGTTTTAAAATGGCAATGATTACACGAGGTGGCATAAGTCTAAAAAAGATAAATCCAAAAACAATGCAAAGTAAGATAATTAAAGGACTCTACTTTTGTGGAGAAGTAATGGATATTGATGGACCATGTGGAGGATATAACCTCCAATGGTCATTTTCTAGTGGTTATCTAGCGGGGATGTTACAAAGCTAATTATGCTTTTTTTACAGCTTTTTTAGCTACTTTTTTAGCTACTTTTTTTGTTGCTGGTTTTTTCTTTAAAACTTTAGCTACAACTTTTTTAGCTACTTTTTTAGAAACTTTTGCTTTTTTAGAAACTTTTGCTGCTACTTTTTTAGCTGTTTTTTTCTTTAAAACTTTTTTAGCCGCTGGTTTTTTAGCTACTTTCTTAGTAGATACTTTTTTCTTTACAACTTTCTTAGTTGATTTTGCTGCTGGTTTTTTCTTTAGTACTTTTGCCATTTCTGACTCCTTTGTTTTGTTAAAAATTATATATTACTTACTAATAGTAATAAATTATAGTAATTATATACTTTTAAAGTAACAATGTCAATAAATTTGCTATAATCAGGCAACAAAAAGGTGACAAAGGAGTTTTATGACCTTTATAGAGTTTAAAAAGATGCTTTTAGATGCAGAGATTAGTTTGCCAAAGTTTAGTAAGTTAATAAAAGTAAGTGAAAAAAATATACAGTCATATAAAAAAAAGGGGGAGGTTCCAAATACTATAGCGGTTATTGTTGCATCCTTTTCTGTTATGCATAGAAGTGGCTTAGATTATAGAGAGATTGTTGAAGAACTACAATTAAAGGCTAAAACAAAAAAAGGTGCAGGTTTTAAAAAGAAAGAACAAGTGAAACCTTCTATAGTTGACGAGACAAAAATAAGTATCAGTAAAAATAGCGAATAGATGCAAATCCATAGCTTTGTGTGGATTGTATCTCCTCTATTTGCTCAGATGTAATAATCCCACCAAGTGCAAAAACTTTAATTTTGCATAGGCTTAGTAGTTTTTTTAAGTCATCTATCCCTTTTGGTTCACCTTTTCCAGGTGTGGTAAAAATCGGACTATATGTAACATAGTCTGCTCCTCTTTCTTGAGCATAAAGCACCTCTTCGTGTGTATGGGTGCTGATAATAACCTCAAGGTTTTCTTTTTTTGCATCAACTATCTCATTAAACTGTTTTGAACTCAGATGTACTCCGGTTGCATATAACTTTTTTGCGAGTTTATAATCTTTATGTATATAACTTTTTATGTCATAAAACTGAGAGCAGACCTCTACAAAATGTTCTGCCTGGATGTTATAGTTTGGATTTGATATATCTCTATAGAGGGCATGTGAAGGGGAGTGTTTTACAAACTGTTCGTGTACTATTTTACGAAAAACAGCGGGCGTGTCTGTATAAAACTCTCTTGAGGTGATGAGATATTTTTTAAGCATTGTTATCTCAATAGAGGATTAGCAGAGCGTACTTTAGGAGCTACAAAGTTTACTTTTTTTGTCTCTTCGTCATTTAAAAATCTCTGCATAACACCATCTACATGGTACTCTAAACGATTAAGTAAATAAAGTTCATCTTCGCTGTATTTTTTCTTAGCATCTCTGATAAAGTTTTGTAAAAATTCTATTTTTTCTTTTTCATCTTCGATTTTTATGCTTTTTATAGTGTTTAAAATATCATCATATTCATCACCACATGATTTTAAAAAGTCATACGATAGGTCTATAGTTTTCATAGTATCAAGAGCTTTGGTAAATGTAAAATGGTTGTAGAGTAAGCATCCAACAAAATACTCTATATCAGAATTTTCAAACTCAGAATATTGGTTCTCTTCATTACTAAAATGTTTATGCCATGTTTTTAGGATTTTTAGGATTTTATTGTTCATTGCGTTCTCCTTAAATTTATATTTTATGACATTATACATAAATGACTTATATTTTCATAGTGACATAAAAGTTACTATTTTGTGACCTAAGAGTTACTTTTTTTGTTATGAATGCTTAATCAATCTTGCTATAAACTTCTATAAATTGTCCAAGGAAGATAGATGGTTGAAAATATTTTAAAAAGAGATGGAACGCATAAAGAATTTATGGCTTTTAAGATTGAAGATGCGATAAAAAAAGCTTTTAAAAGTGAGCATATCACTTATGATAGTGTAATATTTTTTAATGTTTTGGAAAACTTAAAAAACAAAAGAGTTGTAGCTGTTGAAGATATACAAGATTCTATAGAACAAGAACTATATAAAGCAAGATATTTTGATGTTATGCGTTCATTTATACTTTATAGACATACACATAAAATGCAAAGAGATCATCTCATTGATGAGGATACAACTTACATAAACTCAACCCAAACTATAGAAGAGTATATTAACGGAAGTGATTGGAGAATTAAAGCAAATTCAAATACAGGCTACTCAAACGCAGGGCTTGTGAACAATACCGCAGGAAAAGTTATAGCAAACTACTGGCTTGATAAGATTTACTCAAAAGAGGAGGGGTATGCTCATAGAAATGGGGATTATCATATTCATGACTTAGACTGTTTAACTGGTTATTGTGCTGGATGGAGTTTAAGAGCATTGTTGGATGAGGGTTTTAATGGAGTACGCGGGCGAGTTGAGAGTGATGCTCCTAAACATTTTCGTGAGGCACTCGGACAAATGGCAAATTTTTTAGGGATACTTCAAAGTGAATGGGCTGGGGCTCAAGCTTTTTCATCATTTGACACCTACCTTGCTCCTTATGTATTTAAAGATAAACTACCCTTTAAAGAGATAAAAAAAGCGATAAGAAGTTTTGTATATAACCTTAATGTTCCTGCTCGTTGGGGACAATCCCCTTTCACAAATATAACTATTGACTGGACTGTTCCAGATGATCTCAAAGATCAAATCCCTACATCTAAGACTTTGCACCTATTTAAAAATCTTCTCGATAGAGAGTTAGAGGTTGAAGCAAAAAAAAGAGGCTGTGAAAATCTTCAAGAGATGACATACAGATGTTTTCAGCACGAGATGAACCAAATAAACAAAGCATATTATGAGGTTATGACAGAGGGGGATAAAACAGGTCAGCCTTTTACCTTTCCTATCCCTACAGTAAATATAACAGAAGATTTTGATTGGTATGGTGAAAATACCGACTTACTTTTTGAAAATACAGCAAAAATAGGCTCTTCATATTTTCAAAATTTCATAGGGAGTCAGTATAAAAAAGATAAAGATGGTCGTTTAGTTATCAATGATGAGGCCTATAAACCAGGGCATGTTAGAAGTATGTGTTGCAGGTTGCAACTTGATTTAAGAGAACTGCTCAAGCGTGGCGGTGGACTTTTTGGAAGTGCTGAGATGACAGGAAGTATAGGGGTTGTTACATTAAATATGGCAAGGTTAGGCTTTTTATATAAGGGTGATAAAGAGGCTCTTATGCTTCGAGTAGATCAGTTGATGAATCATGCAAAAAATACCTTAGAGAAAAAGCGTGTTTTTATCCAAGAGATGTATGACCGCGGACTTTTCCCCTATACACAAAGATATTTACCCGGATTTAAAAACCACTTCTCAACCATAGGTGTCAATGGTATGAATGAGATGATACGAAATTTTACATCGGATGAGTATGATATTGCTTCAGAAAAAGGGATAGAGTTTGCAACTGAGGTTTTAAACCATATGCGTAAAAAAATGGTTGCATTTCAAGAGGAGAGTGGAAATCTTTATAACTTAGAAGCAACACCTGCTGAGGGAACTACATATAGGTTTGCTAAAGAGGATAAAAAAAGATATGGAGACTCTATACTTCAAGCTGGTATGGGAGATAACATCTACTATACAAACTCTTCACAAATTCCAGTTGATTTAACAGATGACCCATTTGAAGCTTTAACACTTCAAGATGATTTGCAAACGAAATATACAGGTGGAACGGTTCTTCACCTTTATATGAGGGAAAAAGTAAGTTCAACCGAGGCTTGTCGCAAGTTAGTTAAAAATGTCATAACTAACTTTAGACTTCCATACATAACTGTTACACCACTTTTTTCAGTATGTCCAAAGCATGGGTATATTTCAGGAGAGCATGAGTTTTGTCCAAGGTGTGATGAAGAGTTAATTAATGAATATAAAGAGGAGCAAGTATCATGAGTAAGAATGAAATTTTAGCATTATTAAAAGACAAAAGACAAAAATGTATAGTCTATACCAGAGTAATGGGTTATCATAGACCAGTTGAGAGTTTTAATGTAGGTAAGACTGGTGAGCATAAACAAAGACTACAGTTTGTGCAACACTAAAGTAATTTATGATCTAACAAAATTTACACACCTTGATTATCCAGGACATTTAGCTTGTATAGTTTGGTTTTGTGGATGCAATATGAGATGTGACTTTTGTTATAACAGCGATATTGTTTTCTCAAAAGAGGGGATATATAGCTATATAAATATTTTAGCGTTTTTAAGAAGTAGAGTGGATATGCTTGACGCGGTTGTTCTCTCAGGGGGAGAAGCAACTTCACATGATTTAATTGATTTTTGCCAAGAGATAAAAAAACTTGGTTTTTTGATAAAACTAGATACAAACGGAACTAATTACACCACAGTGAAAGAGTTACTTGAATTACATCTGCTTGATTTTGTAGCACTTGATTATAAAGCCCCAAAAGAAAAATACATACAAATAACACACTCAAAAAAATATGACGAATTTTCAAACACCTTAGATTTACTAATAGATAGCGATATAGATTATGAGGTAAGAACTACTATCCATAATGACTTACTTAATGTTGATGATATAAATGCCATTATAAAAGATTTAAAAACAAGAGCTTATGAGAAGAGCTATTATTTACAACATTTTTTAGATACAGGTACAAATATAGGTAATATGAGTGCAGCATCCAACTCTTTTGATGAAACTCTTTTATCTAAGGATGTTGCAGTTGTCTGGAGATAAGTTGATTTATATCATTATGATGTTATATCTGTTTATGTAAAATAATTTCAATGAATAACGGAGCAAATTATGGAAAATGAAGAGCTAGAGACTAAACTCAACAAGCGTGAACGATATAAGGCACGATTACGCCCATATGATTACTTTAAAGAGTTAGAGACTTTGGATTTTGAGAGTTTAGGGGAGGGTGATAGATTTTATCTCCAAGACTTTGGAATTTTTAATACTGACTTTTTAGAAGATGAATTTACTATGAGACTTCGTGTGCCTGCTGGAAGACTAAGTACAGAACAGTTTAGTCATATTGCAAATGTTGTAAAAGAGTATGACCTGACTATTATTCTTACTGCTCGTGGCGGGATACAACTACACGACCTTGAAGCTGATAATGTTTTAGAGATTTGGAAAAAACTAAACTCCTTAGGCTTAACAACATGGCAAAGTTTTGGCGATAATATTAGAAATATTGTGAGTGATGTTTATGATGGAGTTGGGAAATACAGCGAGATAGAGGTGTATCCTTTAATTATGCAGATGCAAGAGCATATTTTGAAAAATCCTATCTATGTTGGGATGCTTCCACGAAGAGTTTCTATAGGTATTTCAGGAAATCGTGCTAATGTTTCCTCCTTTTTTGCGAATGATATCTATTTTGCATTGGCGAAAAAAGGTGAGATACTTGGTTTTAATGTTTATATGGGTGGAAAAAATACAGAGGTTGCTCAAGATGCTGATATATTCTTGTTAAAAGATGAGGTAGTTGACTTTTTCAAAGCCTTTGTTCAAGCTTTTTATCTACATGGTTCTCGATTTTCACGCTCCAAAACACGCTTGTTTTATATGATAGAAAGTATTGGTATGGACGCTTTAAAAACCCACATCCAAAGGGAGTATGAAAAAACTTTTGAGAGTGCTGGAGAGATACTTTTAGAAAAGGTAAAGTTTTCAACAAGCGAGATACTCAAGGATAAAACTAATGCGTTTTGTTATCAAACAGATTTTGGACGACTCAATTCTGATGAGATGCAAGAGCTCTCTTTATACGCAACAGAGCATAATGCAGAGATTCGTATAGGGATAGATCAAAATATTTATATACTTGGTCTTATGGATGTGAAGATACCTTTAGTATCACCAAAGTTAAGTGCAACAGTCTTAACCTGTGCTGGAAATTTATGCCCTTATGCAGTTTGGAGTATTAAAAATGAGACAGATTATTTGCCACTAGAGAAAATAAATGAGCATTCCATTCATATTGGTTTTTCTGGATGTGTGAAGGGCTGTGGACGACATCGGCATACTGATATAGGTCTCATAGGTCTCAAAACTAATAATTTTGGAGACACTGATGCGGGTGTAAGGGTCTTTTTAGGTGCCCAGCACTCAAATGGTGCATCTGTAGGACGGATGCTTTTTTCTATGGTTCCTCTTATCCATATTCACGATACTTTGAGCCTTATCATTAGCACATATGAGAAAAGTGGATATGAAGATTTTGAGGATTATGCTCATAATGTACTCAATAAATACTCAGAGGGTTTTTTAGCCATGTGGTTTTTATTGAATCTAGAAGCAAAACAAACACATAAACTACTGCAACTCAATGTTAAAAAAAGTTTTGAGTATGAAAAAAATCTATTAAAAGATTATTTTCCTGATATAATGGCTTTAGAGTTTAGAGAAAATAATTTTTATGCTCCAGTAAATGAGCTTAGTAAAAAGCTATGGACAATAGAGGGGAAAGATCCAAATTACAAACCACCTATTAAAAGAGCAAATTTTCGTTGATATATAACTAACTATTATGTTTTCTTGTAAGTTAGGCTACGACATAATTATTTCGTAGCCTTGCCCCTTTATGTTTCCAATCAAATCTTTAGAAGTTTTTGCTCTTAGCCTTCTTACAAAAGTTCGGAGCCTCGCATCACTTACCTCTTCATCTTTCCATAGTGCATTTTTAATTGTTTCATCATCTACTATATATTTATCTTTCTTGGAATATTTAAGAAGTAGTTGAATGAATTTATTTTCATTTTTTGATAAAGATATATATCTTGCATCTTTATATAAGTTGTTTGAAGTGGTGTTAAAAGAAAATCCATCATGAAGTTGAATAATCTTGCTTTCTAGGGTTTTGCAAAGAGATTCTATATACTCTAAAAGTTCATCAATATCAAATGGTTTTATAAAGTACTTCACTACACCAATGTCTATAGCATTGAGAAGTTTATCTGTCTCACTGAAGGCACTTAAAATTATTATGGGAATGCTTGGGTCTATTTTTTTTATCTCTTTTGCCATCTCGAGACCTGTTTTTTTGGGCATCATAATATCAGTGATTATGATATCTGGTGTAATTGTTAAAAATTTTTCCATCCCATCTTTACCATCATGAGCGACAGTAAAACTATAGAAATTATCCCCAATAGCATTTTTTAACAAGATTGCGAGTTTTTCTTCATCTTCAACAAGTAAGACTTTTAAGTGTTTTAAAAATTTATTTTTCATCTATCATACCTTCTGCTAATGGAATTTTTATAGTAAATGTGGTCATGTTTTTATTGCTTTGAGCATTGATGCTACCGTTTAAACCTTTTTCACAAATCATTCTTGACATAAAAAGACCTAAACCAGTCCCTTGACTTGTGTGTTTTGTTGTAAAATATGGCTCAAAAATTTTATCAATTCCTTTTGTATTTATATCTTCTTTTATCCCACCCGCATTGTCTTGTATCTCAATAATTGCTTCATCACTATCAACCTTTGTTGTGATATTTATTTCTCTTATCAAAATGCTATTATATACAAAAGCATCTTTGGAATTTTGAATAAGATTTATGATCACCTGAGTGAGTTCATTTGTAATTCCAAGTACTTCTATCTCTTGAAAGTTTGTTTTTATAGTTATCATCTCTTTTTGTATGAGTTTGTCTAAAATATTTAATGATTCATTGATACTATCACTAATGTTAAAATGATGTTTTTCTTTATCTGGTTTGAAAAAGTTAGTAAAATCATCTATGGTATTTGACATATTTTTTATAATTTTTTTACTATCTTCATAAAATTTCAATACACTATCATCATCATTTATTAGGGCAGTTTTTTTCATACTAAAGAGTGTGAGTGTTAGTTCTGTGAGCGGCTGTCTCCATTGGTGTGCTATATTTCCAAGCATTTGACCGAGACTTGCATGACGAGATTGCCAAAACATAACACGCTGTTTTTCTTCATTTTTATTAATCTCTTCTTTAATTTTAAGCTTTAGTGTTTTGTTTAATTCTTCAAGCTCTTTTATCTTTTTTTGAACTTTAAGTTCAAGAGTTTTGTTTAACTCTTGAAGCTCTTTGTCTTTTTTTAGCAACTCTTCTTTAAGCAATACCTCTTTGGTTGTGTCATAACGAATTGCAATAAATTCTAAAATTTCTCCATCAGAATTAAGTATAGGTGTGACTGTAGTGTTTACATAAAAAGTTGTACCATTTTTTGCTAAGTTTTTTACAGTAGCCTTAAAAGTCTTCTTGTTTTTTATGGTCTCCCAAAGAAGTTTAAAGTTAGAAGATGGAACATCTGGATGTCTTACTATGTTGTGATTTTGTCCAATTAACTCATCTGCAGAGTATCCAGAAATTTTGCAAAATTCATCATTTACAAATGTTATTATCCCATTTATATCTGTTCTTGAGACAATATTACTTTTTTCAATTGCTTCTTTATATTGATTGAGCATTAAAATCCCTGTTTGTTTATTAATTTTATTATATATAGCATCTACTTAATTATAGGTTATTTAAATTTTTCTTATATATTAGAATTAACATAAAATTAACAAAGAGTTAATATACTTCTTGAGATATTTAAAGTGGAGAGGTTATAGATGAAAAATAAGATATATTTATCGGTTATTTGTGCTTTAGCTATGAATGTGGCAGCATCGGATTTAGGGACTATACAAGTTGAGTCATCTACTATTGATGATAAGTTTGAATCAAAAATGTTGGAAGTTTCGAGTACTGCTACTATGTCTGGTGAAGATATTGAAGAGTACCATTCAGAAAATATAGCAGATGTTTTAAACAATATTCCTGGTGTTACAGTTAGAAAGAATGAAGGGGATTCTAATAAAATACATATCAGAGGGATAGCAGCTGAGATGTATATGGGTGAAAAACCAGGTGTTGCCATCGTTATTGATGGTGTTCCTGTTCAAGAGAGAGCTGGAAGTATTAATATTGATAGTGACAATATAGAGAGCATTAAAGTTATCAAAGGTGGTGCTTCTTATCTTTATGGAAATGATGCCTTAGCTGGTGCCATAATAATAACTACTAAAAGGCCTAAAGGGAAAAATGAAGGTTTTGTAAGTGCTGAGGCTGGTAGCTATGGATATGAAAAATATATCGCTAGATATATGGGAAGTACAGAGGATTTAGCAGTAGAGATTCAAGCAAGCTATAAAGCTAGTGATGGGTACTGGGAAGATTCTGATTATTGGGCTAAATCATTTAATGGTAAGTTTCAGTATTATATAGATGATAGTAGTGATATAACACTAGGAATAGACAAATCAACAAGATATGAAAATGATTCAGGTTCAATTACCTACCATACCTATGATGAGGATACTGGACTTTATACAAATAATGTTGATAACAATCCAACAAGTATAGGTGAGGTTGGATACTCTGTTGGTTACGACATAGAATTAGACAAATACTTTTTAACATATTCAAAAGATTTTGATAATGGCTCGAACTTAATGACTCAGCTTTATAACTATGAGGACACCACTACAAACAAAAGTTCTGCATTTGACAGCAATAATGATGGAGTTAGAGATGACCATAGATACAACTCTTATGCAAATACACTCCAAAGAGGTTTGAAGTCTGAATTTAGAACAGAGGGTGACAGTATAGCCTCTATGATTGGTATTGATATTGCAAGAAATGAGGAAGAGAAAAATTCTGTATATAGAGTTGTTTACACTGGTGGTTGGCCATCTGTAACGCATCCAATAGGGGAAGTTGCTAGTAATACAGCAAGCGATGAAGATATTAATGCTATCTATGGTGAATTGAAATATGGTGTTACAAATGCACTAACAACAACTATAAATGCTAGATATGACAATATTAGTTATGATTATACAAATAGTCTTGACTCAATAAATTCAGAGCAAACTTATGATGAAATCTCTTACCGAGTTGGTGCTACATATCAACTCAAAGAGAAGCAGGTTGTGTTTTTGAACTACTCTACTGGATTTAGAGTTCCACTTGTTTCACAGATGTATGCTGGTGATATTATTGGAAGCGGTTGGAGTGGTACCTATATAAACAACACAGATATTAAAACAGAAAAAACTTATAATTATGAGATAGGTTTTAGAAATAAGAGTGATTCACTCTCATATGATGTATCTTTATATCAATTAAATAGAGATGATGTAATTGGTAAAAGTGTTGGAAATTATGCTTCAACAAATGGTAATGAAGATCTCTATTATGATAATATGGCAGATGTGAGAAATAGAGGATTAGAACTGAGTGTATCTAGTGATAGGTCTAAAGATTTTTCTTTTATTTTTAATTACACTTATTTAGATTCAGTTTATACTAGATATGATAATTACTATATCTTATTAGAGGGTGAAACAAATGCAACAGCTTATGATGTAACAGATAATAGAGTTCCAAGAACTTCAAATCATACTTTTTATATTGAGGGAACTTACAAGGTTTTTTCAAACTGGTCTGTTACAGCAGATGTTAACTACAGATCTGCTCAGTATGCAGATGAAAGAAATGAGATAGAGGTAGATGGCTATTCGGTTGTAAATTTAAGAACTAAATATAACACAGAGATTGCAATGCTTGATGTAGAATTTTTCGCACAAGTTGATAATGTTCTTGATGAACAGTATTACATGATGCCTCGTGTTACCGGAGATAGAAATGACGATGGATTATATGACATTAGAGATATGGGTTTAACAGTTAATCCAGGTAGAGTATATCTTGCGGGACTCTCTGCAAGATTTTAATACCTAAGTGGCAAAGAGCAATCTCTTTGCCATAGCAAAAAATAACTTTATAAAAACCTTATAATTTTAAACAAACAAGACTAAAAAAAGAGATGTAGCTATGGAATATACTGCTTTTTTATCTATTTTTATCATAGGACTCTCTTATGGGGCGACTGCATGTATGTTTTCATGTATGCCGTTTCTAAGCCCTTTGCTTGTTAGTAACTCAAGCAATACAAAACAAGCACTTGAAATTATTCTCCCGTTTAGTTTAGGGAGAATTTTTAGTTATACCCTTATAGCGATAGTAGCGTACTTGAGTTCTGCATGGGTGAAGCAGATGTTGGATGACAACCAGATTTTTAGCCTCATATTGGGTTTAAGCACTATCTTAATGGGGATCTATCTTTTTTATAAAAGCTATAATCCAAATGCAACTTGTAGCCACTCCACACCACTAATAAAACAACCAAAACTTAACAAGTTTGGTTTTTTTACTATTGGTGCAACAATGTCAGTCAATCCATGTGCTCCAATAATGGCACTTTTGGCAGTAGCAGCAAATAGCAGTAGCATCTATAACTCCATAGGACTTGGTCTGTTTTTTGGTCTTGGTGCTGTTATATTTTCGATTATATTTTACGGGTTTATTCTCTCAAAACTTATAAGAGGACTCATGGTTCAGTTTTCCTTTTATAAGCTTGTTATAGAGAGAATTGCAGCACTTTTACTTGTGACAGTAGGAGTCTTAGTCTTAAATGGTGTTTTGGTACTTTAAAGGAAAACAATGGTAGATTTTATAAAACGAGATAAAAATGATCTTTATGGCAAACCAATTCTAGGTTTCTTATTTAAAAATCAAAAGTTCTTAATGATACTCAAGCTAGTGGTTTTAGCTCTATTTTTTTATGCTATATATTATGGTTACGCCCATACAGGAAAAGATAACAACTTCACTTGGGCAGTTTTTTGGGGGATTTTCTGGTCTTTGTTTATGGTTGTAACACTACCAACGCTAGGGCGAGTTTTTTGTGGCATCTGTCCTCATGGTTTTATGGGTAAGTACATCACAAAATTTGGCTTGAAAAAGAAGATGCCAAAATGGTTGCAAAACCCATATATTGGTCTGTTCCTCATAGTGATAGGCTGGTGGGGTATCTACTATATGTTTCCTGGTATCTACAGAACACCCCTAGGAACAGCTATACTTTTTACAGTGATGACACTCCTTTCCTTTGTAGTATATTTTATCTACAGAGATATGGCATATTGTAAATATATCTGCCCTATTGGAACACTCACTCGCGCTTACGCTAAACTCTCTTTTACATGGTTGGGAACTTATAAAAGTGCTTGTGATGAGTGTAAAACATTTGATTGTGCTGTGGCATGTCAACATAATCTCAAGCCTTTTACCTTCGATGGAAGAAACTCTATGACAGACTGTACCTTATGTATGGATTGTTCTGCTGCGTGTGAAGCGGTAAGCTTTAAGGTTAAAAAACCATCTTTTTCTTTATTTAGTAAGTTTCAAATACTCAAAGCGGAAGTGTGGACATTTATCCTCATCCTTGCATCTATCCCCATCACTATGGCGTTTCATCATGGTATAGGGAGAAGTACTGTAGCAGGCGATATGATTTGGGCAAAAACTGCGGAATATTTTAAAACTTTTGTAGATTTTGGTTCTATAAATCCTGTTGGTTTATTTGCATTTTTGTATGCCATGCTCTTTACAGTTTCGGCGGCTCTTATTGGGATGTATATAGCCTCTCTTATTTTGAAAACACCTTTTAAAAAGGTATTTTATAGCCTTGGATACTCCTATGCCCCTTTATTTATTTTAGGCTCTATTGCACACTCTTTGGAGACATTTTTTGTAAGAGGGTACGAGCGTATAGTGGAAGGCTTCGCTCAGGCTTTTGGCTTGAGTGTAGATATAGCATCCCTTGCTTCACGGGGAGATAGTTGGCTACATATGTTTGGTATCTTAAAATGGGTAGCAATTATTTGGGCACTTATCATACTTTACAAGAGGATGAAACTCTTAGATGCCGATAAAATGAGAAAAATTATTGCGTATCCTTTTGCAGCATCTCTCATCATTTTCTTTTTAAGTGTAAATATGTACCGAAGCCATATTTTAGATACTTACGGAAGGGCATCTGGTGGGCATGGAAGCCATGGTGGCGGAGCGATGTTTCAAAGTGTTTCTAAAGATAAGGCAACCCTTTTACAAGCAGATGACTCTTGTGTTGGATGCGGGATGAATCTTCCTAAGTTTTACAAAACAAACCACGCAGCCCATTTAGATAAGCAAACAAGACAATATTGCTCCATACACTGCCTAAGTGAAGAAAAAAGCATTAAAAAAATCCCTTTGAATGATTTAAAAGTTGTTGATGTTACAAGTTTAAAATTCATAGATGCTACAAGTGCTTTTTATGTTGTAGGGAGTAAAAAGAAAGCAACTATGAGTGAAGTAAGTAAGTATGCTTTTGCTTTAAAAGAGGAAGCAGTTAAATTTTCTCAAAGGTATGGTGGCAAAGTATTGAGTTTTGAAGAAGCATATAAAATCGCTTTAAACGATTTTAACAAAAAAGGCATCTCAAAAATTGTAAAACCTGAAGATAGCATATATTTTGTCAGAAATAAGCCAGCATTAGATTCAAAAAAGAATCATCGTGGTGGTCATATGATGGGTTCAAGAGATAGAACACAAATACCTACAAGAAAAGTCTGGTTAGTGAGCGATGAGATAAATGACCCAAAATGTGTGCAAAATGTTGAGGGTCATTTTTTTGCAACAGATGTGCAAAACAAACCCTTAGATGTAAAAATACAAAAAAGAGAGTGTACGGGCATCAGCTTTGAACTAAGGGATGTTGGATATTATAAGCTTTATTATGTTGATGAGAAATCTAAAAATATAAATATTGCAAAATATGAGTACAAAAGGTATGATCATAGTAGTGATGAGGAGTACAACAAAGAGAAGATGTCTGCAAAAACCATCAAAGAGGTGCCATTTGACATCCTCAGGCTAAGACCTGATGATGAAACTTTTTACTCAAGACTCCAAAGTGGTGATAGAGTAAAATTTAAGGTTGTAAAAAATAGAAAACCAGTAGAGGGTGCAAAAGTATCCCTTGAGACTCAGTTTGGTTGGCAAAAAAACATTTATAGTGATAAAGATGGCATAGCAGAGTTTCAGCTTATAAGGGATTATAATCCCCCTTGGGATAAATTTGATAAAAGATTTAGAGAGAACTTTTTAGTGACTGCGACATATAATGATGATAACAAAAGCTATAAGATAAGTTTTATGGAGTCCTTTAGACCCTCAAGGGATGATTATCAGTCATACTCTTATGGGCTTATCATAACACTTGTTTTACTTGTACTTTTTAGTGGGGCTATATTTTTATATAGATACAGAGTGCAAAAACCCTTTAAAGAGGTGAAATTTGATGAATAAAATTAAAAATTTTATAAATCATGCAGACTTAAGAAAATTTCGTTTTTGGTTACAACTGTTTTTCTTTGTATTTTTTATATATGGGGGTTATTTAGCTATAGATTTAGGAAGGGAACTGCCAATATTTGCTTGTGGCTACAACCATGAAATAGCTGGAACATGTTATTTTATGCCACTACAACACCAACTAGCTCGCCCTTGGGAAACGCTCTTTAGTGTGGCAAGTATAGGGGTTTTAACAAGCTTTTTTGTTTTTTTACTGTGGTTTATAGTGTTTAACAAGGCATGGTGTGGTTATGCTTGTCCTATGGGGACACTCCAAGACTGGATAACCTCGCTTAGAAAGTTTTTTGGTATCACTTACTCTACATATACTCAGCCACAGTATGAGTCTTTAAAGAAAATTAAATATATATTTTTAATTATTGTTATTGTTTTTCCTCTCCTTTTGGGACTCGGTATTTTAGATGGAGAGTGGCGTGGTGCATTTTGTGATATGTGTCCTGGAAGAATAATTACTCCAATGTTTGTAGGTGATTTTTCACAATGGAGTATAGATTTTTCTACAAAAACTGCTATTTTTCTCTCTTCGTTTGGGATTGTTTTTACAGCACTTTTCTTTGTGGGCTCCTTCATTAAAAAAAGATTTTTCTGTTTTTTCTGCCCTATGAGTGCAATGCACTATATCTTTAGTGATGTAGCATTGTTAAGACTTAAAAAAGATGGTGATAAATGTACAAAATGTGGTGATTGCTATAATGTTTGCGATATGCAGATAAAAGATATAGCAGATGATGTAAAAAGCACCAATATACTACGAGATGATTGCATTCTTTGTCTCAAGTGTGTAGCCGCTTGTCCTGAGGATGATGCATTGCACCTTGACCTTGTGAATTATCCTATTTTTAAATCTACAAAGGGTGGTTTTGCAAAAAGAATGGAGATAGATAGATGGGAGAAAAAGGATGATTAACAAGACTAGAAAGCACAAACTTGAATCCCCAAAACAGAAACATAATCGGCACAAGGCTACAGAGGCTATTATGATTTTGGATAAGATGAAACATGATTTTAAAGAACCACCAAAGGCAATGAAGTATTTTTATGACCTCTTTGAGCGTGTACATTGTAAGAATGAACCTCTACATAGTGACAAGGTTAAGGTTGGAACTATGTGCATTCAAGTGCCTAGTGAAATTATCTATGCTTTGGATGCAGTGCCGCTTAGGTTATGTAATGGTTTTTATACAAATGATGAGATTGGTAGTGATTTCTTACCATCAAAAGCTTGCCCTTTAGTCAAAGCTACTATTGGAGAGTTTGTATCTAATAACTTCAGTGACAAGCCAGATCTTATAGTTTCTCCTACAACTTGTGATCAAAAAGCAAAGTCTGGTGCAATTATAGAAGATTTGGGATTTTCTGTATATGATATGGAGTTTCCAAGAACAAAAGAGAGCCATGAAAGCAGGGAGTATTGGCGACGAAGTGTGAGAAAATTTACAAAAGATTTATCTGCTGACTTAGGGAAAAAAATAACAAAAAAAAGGCTCAAAAAGTCTGTTATGCAGGTTGGATATGCACAGCATCTCTACCATAAGCTTAATGTTCTTAGAAAAAATATAAAATCTCCAATACTTGGAATAGATATGTTCCTTGTTACAAATGCTTTTTTCTTTGATAAAATAGATAAGTGGATAGAAGCTGTTGATGTGCTTATCAAGGAGTGTGAACAAAGAGTTGAAGATGAGTATGATTGCGCTCACAAAAGAAGCCCACGGATTGTATATACAGGTTCACCCCCAATCTTTCCAAATTTAAAAATCCCTCTTTTAATAGAACAAGCAGATGCCATAATCGTCGCAGATGAGACTTGCTCATCAAACAGGATGTTTAATGATATGGTTAGTGTTGATGAGTGGTTTGTGAATGATATGATTGATGGTATTGCAGACAGGTATTTAAAAGGGTGTACTTGCCCAATATTTACAAAAAACGAAGATAGAAAAAGAAGAATTATAGATTTGGTAAAAGAGTATAAGGCAGATGGAGTTGTGTATCAAGCATTTGCTGGGTGTCAGGTTTATGAGATGGAACAGAGGTCAGTTTTAGAAGCGATGGAGAAAGAGGGGATCCCTATTATATACTTAGAAAGTGATTATAGCCCAAGCCATTTAGGACAACTTACAACAAGAATCGAAGCTTTTGTTGAGTCACTTAAAAATAGAAAAAGGAAAGCTAAGTGAAATACTTTGCAGGGATTGACATAGGTTCTACAGCGATAAAAGTTGCATTGGTAGATGAGAGTGAAGAGTTAGTTGGACATAGAATAAGTGCAAGTGGAAGTATGTTTTATAAGTATGCAAAGCAGAGTTTAAAAGAGCTTCTTGAAGAGTTTAGTATCGATGAGAAAGATTTAGTGTATATAGTAGCAACAGGCTATGGAAGAAAACTTTTTAAAGAAGCAGATGAAAATATAAGTGAGATAACTGCAAATGCTATTGGTGCAAGAGCTGCTGCAAAAGGTAAGTGTGAAATAAAGACAATTATCAATATTGGTGGCCAAGATTCAAAGGCTATTTCACTCGATAGTGATGGAAATGTGGTAAACTTCGCGATGAATGATAGGTGTGCAGCGGGAACTGGAAAGTTTTTAGATGTTGTTGCAATGAACCTAGAGCTTGAAGTGGATGAGCTTGGTGATTATCATTTTCGCTCAAAGGGGACGCCACTTGCAATCAACAGCACTTGCGCCGTTTTTGCTGAGTCTGAAATCATCGGGCTTTTAGGCAATGATAATAGTGTAGAAGATATAGTTGCAGGAGTTCACTACTCTATAGCAAAAAGAATTGTAAAGCTTGTAAAAAGAGTAGGGATAAAAGAGAACATATATTTTGATGGTGGACCAGCTTTAAATGCTGGTTTAGTATATGCAATAGAAAATGAACTCTCTAAAGAGATATTTATCCCTGAGTTTCCCCAAATTACAACTGCATACGGAGCAGCAATTTTGGCACAAGAATCTTACGGGTATGAGAAGGAAGAAGAATAATTTATGTTTGAAAAAATGTTACGATTTTTTATTGATAATTATAAAATAAACTATACTCTATTTTTTCTTATTTTTGCTATGGGTATTTATGCTTATACACAAATACCAAAAGAGATTTCCCCAACAATAGAACCAAATTCTATCACAGTCCGAGGCTCTTATAGTGGCGCTTCTGTAGATATTTTAAACAAGATGGCAGTTCAAGAGATTGAGGATGAAGTGCAGAATATTGTCGGAGTTGACAGTGTAACATCTGTTGTATCTCCAGGTAGATTTACTATAGTGCTTGAGCTTGATAAAAGAGTTGATAAGAGCGATGTGATGGCAGATGTAGAGGATGCTATCTCACTTATAAGAGTTAATCTCCCAAGTGATATGGATGAGCCTATCATCCGTGGTGTGGCACACTCAAGAAGTATTATGCATGTATCAATGCTTTCATCTGAAATAAGTAGAGATGAGTTAAAAGCATTATCAAAAAAAATAAAAAGCAGACTTTTATCTATAGAAGATGTATCAGATGTAACTATATTTGGAGATTCTGAACTTTTTTATGAGGTTTTGATTGATGAGAGAAAGGTAAATGCTTATAACCTCTCTTTAGAGGAAGTGTTAAGGATGTTTTCTGAAATCTCCTATATATTTCCACTCGGAAAGATAGATAATGCGATAGAGCAGTATTATATCTCTACGCATAATGATAAAAAATTAGCTAACGATCTTGAAAATACCATTATCAATATAAATGATCAACACATTGCCCTTAAAGATATAGCCAAAATTAACAAAAGATATGAAGACTCCTCAACATTGGCAAGTATGAATGGCAACAATTCCATCACCTTAGCAATTTCACAAAATCCAAAAGGTGATGCTGTGAGTATTGCAGAGGATATAAAGGTACTTATATCAAAGATGCGTGTAGATGGAGTAGAGTTTAATGTTAGAATGGATAAATCAACAGTTATCAAAGATAGACTCAATATTGTTATCTCTAACATCCTTTTTGGTGTGATTCTTATAACATTTTTAACAGCCATGCTCATTAATATCCGAATAGCATTTATCATAGCTCTTGGAATCCCTACATCTTTTGTCATAGGTGCAATTTACTTTTATTTTACAGGTTATAGTATCAATGTAAACTCCCTTATTGGGGTTTTAATAGCCATAGGTATTATTGTTGATGATGCCATAGTTGTGAGTGAGAACATCCAGCAATACATTGAAAAAGGGTACCCAGCAAAAGAAGCGGCATACTTAGGAGCAAAAGAGGTTGCAAAACCTGTAACTATCGCTTCACTCACTACACTTTTTTCTTTTATACCGCTTTTGATGTTAAGTGGAAGATTAGGGGAGATTATACAGCTTATCCCTATAGCTTTTTCTGCTTTGGTTATAGCTTCTTTGATAGAGTCATTTATATTTTTACCAATTCATGCCTCGCATACACTCTCATCAAAATCAAAAACACTCTCATGGGGGAAAGTCAATCTCCTGTATGCTAAGTTTTTAAGATTTTTGGTTCACAACCAAAGAAGTTTTTTACTTATATTTTTGATAGTTGTTCCTATTTTAATCTACGCTGGTGTAAAAAATTCGAAGTTTCAGATGTTTCAACCCTTTGATGCTACATCCATATATATAACATTTAAGGCAAAACCAACAACTACTCTTGAAGAGTCTTTAGTGATTGTGCAAACATTGGAAAAAGATATTTTAGCACAGAGTGACAAATTTTTTGTAAAACATGTAAGCTCAACTGCAGGCTATAGAAGAAGCGCAACAGGCTCTACTGAGATGTACCCATATGTTGGTTACATATCTGTTGAACTCCACAAGATGAAGCCTTTAAACTTTGTAGATAGGTTTATAACCCCATACCTTAGTTTTTATTATAACGCTGAGGGTAGAATCAGAGATGTTTCATCTCAGGATATATCTAATGATATGCGATCTTGGATACAAGAGCAGGGGTATAAAAAGAGATTTCACTTAAGTAACTTAATGGTTGTAGAAAATAAAATGGGGCATACAAAAGCTGACATCCGAATAGGTGTGATTAGTGGGGATTACCAAAAAGCTATACAAGCAATTAGAGAGATAGAAGATGGTTTTTCTAAGATAGATGGTATTAAATACTTTGGAGACAATGTAAAAGTTGGAGCAGATGAGATAAAACTAAAGCTTAATCCCTATGGTGAGGAGCTTGGAATCACA
>Ga0256840_1001406_pt1 | contig 22667 bp, 7 predicted proteins | sample 355202metaG_FD_185969 | JGI IMG/M metagenome (GOLD analysis project Ga0256840, IMG submission 185969) | Hydrothermal vent microbial communities from Mid Atlantic Ridge, Atlantic Ocean - 355-202 | ecosystem: Environmental > Aquatic > Marine > Hydrothermal vents | place: Atlantic Ocean: Mid...
GACTAAACGTACCATCTACAACGGTCAAGTCATTATCTACTTGGAGTAAATCCGTGTTGGATACGACGCCATCTGTTCCTCCATCACTATCATCAATCGTCAAGTTATTAAATGCTTGTCCGCCAGATGCAATGGTAACATTACCCAATGGATTTGTAAAGGTCACTGTCCCAGAATTTCCAGGGTTAAATGTTCCTGCATTAATCCAAGATCCTGCCACTGCAATATTTGATGTACTACCATCTTGCACCGTCAACGTAGCCAATCCATTGGTGCCATCATCTGGCTGGATTGTAAAATCACCATTTACTGCAAGGTTGAAATTATTATCTATATTAATAGTAGCGCCAGACTGAATGGTTACGTTTTTGGCAATTCCATCATTGGTTGCTGCAAGAATTACTGTTTTCCCTTCGACTATACTTACTCTATGGTCAATGGTTGGTATTCCTAAAGTCCAGTTATTGCCGTTATTCCAAAGATTATCCGAATCAGTATCCACAAATTCATTAAGTCCCTCAATAAACCATCTAACAAGTCCTGTAGTAGAACTACCGTCATCATCTTCATAGGTTGAGCCACCAAACGTTCCTAGGTAATTCCACATATTAATATTATTTGTGCCAGATGTCCTGCTTACATTATAGGCAGGGCCCGAATTCAAAGTAACTTCATTAGCGATTATTCCCATGCCACCACTACCTGCTGCTAGGTTATTTGCCAACTTAATATAGCTTGTACCAATACCATTTGAGAATGAGCCGTACGAAAATGCCAATGCTTCATCTCCTACTCCAGCAGGAGGGTTGTCTGTGATATTCACATTTTTCGTCATTAAATTTGCGCCACTTTTTAAATAAATACCATTTCCTTTGGTGTATGAAAAAGCATAGTACTCTGCCTCAAAGTTACCCCCCGACTCAACGTCAATATTGTAATAACCAATACCATTATGTGTAACAGTAGCTACATTTCCTAATGTACCAACTACCCTAAACGTACCGCCAGTCTCAACATTTACGAATGCGTTGTTCCCCATTTTTAATGTTCTTCCAGCTCCTAGCGTTAATGCTCCTGCAATGGACAATTCCTGAATCGCTGTTCCGTTTCCTACAGCAAGGTCATTGCCATTTAGGTTAAGTGTCGCATCTGAGAGAATAGTTAAATCATGATTTGTGCTTACATCCGATCCCAATAAATCATAATCCACAATGGTTCCTGCCTCACCAATTGATAAATCATAAAAAGTTGCGGTGCCAGGTGTAAATGATTTAGTGGTTGTTGAATTTGGTTTCAACCACACATGCGAACCATTACCGTTCAACATCCCTGCGTTAGTCAAATCACCTCCAACAATTAAGTCATTGTTATCTAAAGTAAATGAACCGTTCGTTATATCTAAATCATTATTTATTGTCAAGTCATTTGCCAACTGAACATTACCAGTGGCATTTATTTCTAAATTATAGAATGACTTATTATTGTTATCCAAATTCACACTACCACTTACTGCTGTTAGTAAAACCGTAGATCCAGTGCCTGCAGTAAATAATGCGCCAGAATTGGTCAGCCAATCTCCGCCTACTGAAATTCTATCATCACTACCTGTCAGCACTAATTTCGAACCTGCTTCTATAGTCAGTGTCTCTGCTAGTTCTAAATCAACAGGATTTGTAGCATCTGTTGCAACCAATGTTAATTCTGCTGCTGTTTCAACAATTAATGTCTGACCAAGCGCCGCTTCCACCGTAATTTTTGGTTGATGAAGAATAAAAGGCAATGTAGGCATCAAAGAGCTAGGCTCAGGAATTCTCACATTATCAGTAAGGTTAGGAATTCTACCAGCTGGGTTTAGGTTTACCAATACCCAGTTATCTTGATCACCCCAAACATCACTCACTTTTCCAGCCCATATTAATTCTGGTGGATAAGTCCATGTAATTAAATCATATGGATCCTCATCAAAATTCTCCCCTTCAAAAGAACCTGTTGCGTTATAAATCTCTATATCGCCTGTTGTTTTTGTATTTTTATAAACATTTGTTGCCCCACCAAATGGGTTAACAGGAAAGGACACGTTTTCAATTCTACCTGCTCCTGTGATATCCTGCGTGTTTTCAATTCTTAAATAGGTGCCACCATATCTACCATTGGTAAATGTACCTTCGCTAAAGTTATTTATGGCATCAATATTCCCATTTTCATTAACATAAATACCTCCTGTTCCCATATAACCAAATGAGTAATATTTGGCATGAATTGTACCCGCTACTGTGAAATTGTAATTCCCTGAAGTTGTTGTCCTAGTCACCATGGCAATATTTGCTGAGGTACCCACCACCTTAATAGTACCGCCACTATTGACTGTTAAGTTCACACCATTATTTAGTGTCAGTTTTCCACCTGCACTTACCTCATATTCTCCTGATATACTTACACTATTACTCCATAATCCAAGGTTAGCAGTATGTCCATTTTGCGTAAATGTACCTGCAGCCAACGTGAAATCATCTTGAACCGTCAAGTCATCTTCCAATTGATAAGTGGCAGTTGGTGCATTAATAATCATTTTACCCCTAATGACAGATCCATTAGTTTGAATACTCTTTGTACCTGAAGGTGCATTTAAATAATAAACTCCATTGGTGTTTACTAGTTTAAACTGACCAGTTCCAGAAGCTGTCATATTATTTTGAATTGTAATGGTTCTATCCCATCCGTTAAACGTTCCGTTTACTGCGTTTAAATTTCCTTTGATTAAGATATCGTTTGTATAGACTCTTATTTCATCTGCAGATTTATTTACAGTGACGTTATTAAAATCATTTTGCCCAGGCGCTCCAATCTGTATATACTGGAAATTACCGCCATCAAAAGTTACCGTTCCATTTCTAGCGTTAAATGTCCCGTACTCAATGGCATAATTGTTATACCAAAGACCCGCTAGGTTAATCGCATAGTTATTAGCTGTCACATCCAAAGTAGCATTATAAATAAATAAGTTTCCATTTATGTCCACATTTTCCCCAAGGCTCTTAGTATTAGGGTAAAACAGGTACACATTTCCATAAGTAATGCCTCCTGTAATAATCTGATCATCTGTACCATAGTACCTCGTAATACTTGTAGGGTCTAAATCATAGTTTGCAAATCCCTTTGGAAAATTATCCGCTCCAGTAACGTGAATATACTCATCTGCTGTCAAGGTAAATGTTCCTGTTCCATTCGTACTTTGCAGCAAATACTCCCACACATAAAATACGGAGATTGAATTATTAATCATCACATCTCCAGTAACATTAACATTTCCATCATACTTGATACCTCCTGTAGTAATTCCTAGTTGTTTTGAAGCAGTACCGCTAAATATCAGGTTATGAAATTCAGCAGGATCAGCTCCTAGATGTCTTATATACTGCGTTCCCGCTCTGTCAAAAACAACTGTTCCTGTCCCTGCATGAGAATTCAAACCAGCAGTCCACAACCACCCACCAAATGTGTGCGTCTGATTGCTACTGTTTAATACTCCTCCTGCATCTATTGTTACTGTCCCATTAATATCAATTGGGCCATCTCCTTTCAATGTAGCACCATTCTCTATAATTAATGTATTTTTTAGTGTTGTATTACCCGCTGTTGATTTTACATCAGTACCAGATACAGTTAAATTATGGAAAGTCATGTTTGATATAAGCTGTGTTGCCCCATCTAACAATACTCTTCCAACAATACCATCATCAAACTGTCCATTGGTTACATTCCTCGCAAAATCACCTCCTACATAAAATGTATAGTTTGCCACTGTCGGGTTAACAACCCCATCCGTTATTGTGAAATCACCATCCACATCTAGCCTGTTATTATTTATGTTATACGTACCGCCATTGTCAAACGTAATATTATTAAATATAATATTATTTGGATCTACAGAAGCAGTAGTCCCACCTGACGCATTAAAGACAACTGTTCCGTCTCCATGGTCAAACACAGCGCCGTTCCCGGTACTCCACCCACCAGCAACTTCAATAATACTTACTGAATTTTTAACGAGTAGCGCAGGTGAACCTGAACCTGTTCCCAATATCATATCATTGGTAACTCTTAACGTTAATCCATCAGTCAAAGACAAAATCCCAGTAGTAAGTTTTAAATCGTTTACTTCAGCATCTACTGACCCTGCAATGGTAGGATTATAAGGGCTGCCCAATGGAATGATTGCATTTTGAGCATTGGTTGGCACTGCACCAGCACTCCAGTTTGCGCCATCAAACCAATCTGTTGAAACAGATCCTACCCAAGTGATATCCGTTGGGGTATCCCAAATTATCAAATCTGCTGTATCTTCATCGTAGGTTTCACCTGCCAATAGACCACTAATTGTTCCTTGCACATTGACAACACGTGTCAATGCTGCGTCTCTCTCAATATTTACATGCCAGCTTGTATTCGGTGTACCGTCAAAATTGAACGTAATATTGTTAATGGTGATATCGGCTCCTCCTCCAATATTATCAGTATCCATTTTTAAATAATATTTTTTAGCGCCACTTGTTGCTTGATTTAATCCAAACCAAGTACCATCAGAGAAATTATTAGTTACATCCAATGTTGCTGAACTTGTTAACTCAAGTCCTTCATCTGTGAGGTATTGAATATTGTAATACCTCGCCGCTAAAGTGCCATTCACAATCATCCTAATTCTATTACCCCCTGCCGATCTTGTAATCGTTGCTGCACTCCCTGACGTACCCACTACCGAAAGTGTACCGCCATTATCCACGGTAAAACGCGCACCATAATCACCACCAAATCCATCATCATCATCATTATCATCATCGCTACAATTAAATTGTAGCACTGCTCCAGCATCTACTTGTAGCGTTCCGCCGCTTTGAACGACATGCTGTTCTTCTTCTGGATTATCTCCATCGTTATTTCCTAATGTTAGGATGTTTCCACCTAAGTTAAGCGTTGCGCCAGACCCAATCGTTAAATCTTCATAAAACCCCACATCTGCTGCAAGTGTATACACTCTATTGGAAGTCTGTGCCTGGTTGAATGTTACATTGTTGAAAGGAGATAAAGCAGGTGTGATGGTTTTAGCATCTGTATTGTTACTTTCAAAAGCTACTGTACCTTCTCTTCTATAAAAATATCCATTGTTTAACCAGTTACCAGTTAGTGTTATTTTATTATTCACTAGGTTTTTGGGATCTAATGAAGTACCTGCATCTATTGTCAGGTCGTCAATATTCCAATCTCCTTGCAATTCTTTTCTGTCTCCTGTAGCAATGGTTACATCTTGTGCTGTTAATCCAGGAATATACTGAGTGCCATTTCTATCAAAAATCAAATTCGCATTATCAGTAGTCCAAGTCCCAGTTGAGGTAAAGAAATTTGATGAAGCGATATGATGCGTTGCATTCCCGAAATCCGTAATGCCAGTAACCGTAAAATCTCCATTCCCTATGTTAAACCCATCTGGTCCAATGACAGTCGTTCCCGTCGTGTTACTAAACACCACCGCATAAAAATCATTATTTACACCAGGCTGCACACTTTGTGCTACAGTTCCTGTAAAATCAATTGGGTATGCCGAGTTATGATAAGTATCGTCAAACATCCCGTTATTCACCCAATTAGCGCCGAAGAAGGATAATTTTCTAGCAACATTAGTCGTTACGCCATTTGCTATGGTAAAATCACCATTAACAATAATATTATCTCCCAAGTTATTAGTTGTCAATGTCTTTATTCCCGTTCCTTCAAAGCTTATGTTTTCTAATGTCAAAGGAAAAATAGCTGACAACAATGTAATCAATCGCTGATCTTGATTTCCCTTCATGGTTATTGTTGTACCCGCTGTTGGTGTATAATTATAAAAATGGTTATCCTTTCCATTCAGCTCCATATCAAATCCAGCATCCAATAGCGCCGTTGTATTTAATGATCCGTATAAGTAACCATGTACCGTTAGGTTTCCATCCAACGTGGCATTTCCTCCATTGGTGTAAATTCTTAGGTTGCCATATTCAGGAGTCGTGTAAATCGTTTGATCCGCAGTGCCATACAACCTCGTATCTGATGTTTCATGCAAAGTATAAGTACCAAACCCAACAGGAAACGCTGCGCTTGAAACTGCAGGCGTATAAGAATAAAGATACGTATTCTCCTCCATGGTCATGGTCTTGCCACCAGCTCCTGTCATAGTAAAATTATTCATGTTCAGACCTACTCCATCAGCAATCAGCAAATCTCCTGTTACAGTCAAGTTACTATATTGTCTCTTCTGACCAGTCCCTCTCAACTCTATATCATGGAAGGTTGTAAAATCAGGATCAATACCCCACCAGGTACCGTTATGGATGATTTTACCATTCGCCCAATCTACGGTTGCCAAGGTTCTTAAATAGAAATTACCAGTAAGCGTAATTGTATTTCCAGCTACTTTTAATACGGACTCATCCAAATCATTTCTTCCTAAATATATATATCCTTTCACATCGATATCTCCCGCTAGTGTTTTGTCAACTGGAACTCCATCGCTAAGTCTTCTTATATATAGGTTATAGTAGCTAGTACTTGTAATTGTTTGCACATCACTTCTATAATAATCTGTAAAACCACCAGTTAATTCAATATTTTCAAAACTCTTTGGAAAGTTATCTTCACCTCTTAATCTCAGCCACCCACCAGTCATATAGAGATTATTTGTTCCTGCTCCTGTCACTGTAAACCCATCTGCAATATCAACAGTAACTAAAGCAGAAATAATAGACATGTCACCATTGATAGTAACATTTTTTCTAATATATTTTCCGCCTGTCCCTTGAAAAGATATGTTATTAAATATTGTTTCAAGTCCAACATTTCCGATATACTGTGTTGCACCGTTAAAATTAACTGTTCCAGTTCCTGTTTGCGTAAATCCAGCAGGCCCTACATAATTAACCCAGTTACCACCAATATATATTGTATTTGTAGTTCCATCAAGTACCGTACCTGAATGAATTCTTAGTTGACCAGCCACAGCAATATTACTTGTCACAGATTTTGTTCCTGAGTCACCAGCATTATCCCCAATGTATAATTCATAAAAAGTACCCCCAGCAATGGATTGATTTCCTGCCTTATCAAAATATACCCTGCCGTTTCCTGCATTAAAGACACCGCCATTGACCGTCCAATCACCATACATATAAATATCCTGACCACTTGAAGCATCAAGCGTGCCGTCTGTTATACTCATAGAATTTGTAACATCGATTCTAGAGCCAATGGTATAGGTGGCGCCATTTCCATTAATAGAAAGGTTATAAAAAGGATCACCTGACCCATTGGTAGTAATCGCATGTGACCCTGAAGTTCCGTTAAATTCTATCGTTCCTGTTCCTTCATTGAATGTTCCTGCATTTGACCAACTACCTCCTACATTTATTTGGTTATCACCATTGGTTAATGTTAAAGTATTTCCTGGAAAAACAGTTACGTTATCTGTTACGTCTAATACTGCTCCTGCAGCCAAAAGATTAAGTGTCATGCCAGCTCCTTGGATGTTAATTCGCTGCGCTTGTGCAGCAGCACTAATATTCGCTGTTGTGAAGGCAAGTCCTGAAAGGTTGTTACTATCTATGTAAACAATATCATCGCTTTGTGGAATGGTATGTCCATTGCCAGTTGTATTACTCCAGTTTCCAGCAGTATGCCAGTCATTACTTACCGCTCCTATCCAGTTAAATCCTGGAACATAAGTCCAACGCACATTGCCAGTCGCTGCTGCACCATCATCATCTTCAAATGCCGCTCCTGCTAATGTTCCTCCTGCTACTATGAATTCAATTGAACCCGTAGTTGCTCCTTGAGAAGATACGTTAAAAGTAGGGCCTGCGTTAAAGACAACACCGCCTGCTGATTTTGTTCCCAATGCCACACCATTTAATGTCAAATAAGCATTTCCTGTTCCATTGGTAAATGTACCATTATCTAAATCATTTGTTGCATCAATAGTAGCCGTTCCAGATAGGTTAATACCCTCTCCTTGTGTATTGGAAACGGTAAAATTATTGGCATGGAATGTACCACCCGTCATATTAAAATTATAGTACGCACCCCCTTTCGCCGTCATATTTGCAGGATTTGCAGGATCACTACTGACCAATTTAAAATCACCACCAGTAACGGTAAATGTTGCGTTTTCATGAATGGCAAAAATAGACCCATCATCTACATTTAATGTGCCACCGCTCATTTGGTTTATTCCTTGACCCATTTTAGCCGAGAACCCACCTAGGTTTAATATTCCTGCCTTTAAATCAAAAAGCGAATTTGTATTGGTAATCATGTCTATTCCGCCAGTCAAATTATACGTTGCTCCAGCAGCGTCAATTTCAATTGCCCTTTCATCATTTCCATCACCCATTTGTATCGTGTGCGTTCCTGAAGTAGCATTAAATATTACTTTGCTATAAGGTGCTGTTCCATTATTATAGTTCAGTTGACCCCCAGTATTATTAAAACTACCACCTACATATACGTCTATTCTATTCGCATGATTATAAACTCTATTAAATCTAAAGTACCCACTGTTGATGGTTAAGTCGTTCAACACATCCAGCCTGCTGCCTACCGACTCGTCATTATCTAAAATCAAATAGGAATTTGAGTTAAGGTTAGAAACAATATTATAAAACTGCTTATCTGTTGAAGCGCCATTCAGTGACCTGATGTATGCACCAGCACCGATAAACGTTACTGTACCTTGATGAGGCAAAAACACACCATAGTTAAGCCAGTTTTCGTCTACCGAAATATTATAATTTGAGGCACTTACATCCAGTGTCACCCCATTGTATATTTGCATCACACCTGATAGGGAGATATTACCTCCCAATGTTTTTGTGCCTGTTCCAGCGCAATGCAAGTCATGAAAATTGGAAGTACTCACACTTTGGTTATTGCCATCTAACGTTAAAGTAGTATGGTGGATAAACGTTCCTTGATTATCCCAATTGCCAAATAGTTCCATTGGGTAAGAAGTCTCAAAAGTAGTACCACTCGTAATGACAACATCCCCATTAATATCAAACAGATTGTAATACGCTCGTTTGATACCAATTCCAGTAAACTCAATATCAAAGTAATTGACATTGGCATCCTGGTTATAAATAGCCTGGTCTGTATCTCCGTTGAAAAGCACTTTACCATTTCCATGATTAAAAGTCGTTCCATTTCTCATGTACCAGTTCCTTTTTACAGAAACCGTATGACCATTTAAATTGAAAATTGCGTTTTTACCTGAACCAAACTCAAAATCAAGTGCAATGGCAATGTCACTATTGGCATTGAATGTTCTTCCTGCACCGCCATCAATTTGCACCCTACCAAATTCACTCGAAGCCGTGGTGGTGATATTTTGTGGTCCTGTTCCATTAAATTTTGTTGTCCCTATTGTTTGGGTGAATGTACCCGCCGTTACGTTCCAATCCCTTCCTAGCTCAATTCCTTGGTTATCAGCATCTACAATTACATTGGCACTGATGATGAAATCATTGACAATGTCAAAAAATCCATTGCTCATTTTTGTGCCTGTACCTGCAAACTCTACTGAATTAAAATGTGAAGTGCTAATGGTTTGATCTGCTCCGTTAAAGATTATCTTTCCATCATTTTCGGCAGTTGCTGAAGTAGTTGAGTTAAGACTCATCGCCCAATCGCCTTCTACCTGATGGTTTAAACCAGTACCTGTCCTGAAAACCGGCGTTCCCCATACCCTGTTCACTTCACCTTTGACTGTCATCGCAGCCACCGGAGTCTTAAAGCCACTGTTTGCTAAATCAATGGTACCATAATCAAATCCTCCGGGTATAGCCTGATTCCCTGCCCTGTCAAAACGAACTGTTGAAAGTGGGTTAATGTTTACCACATCAAAACCTGTTTGAAATTCAGTAGCTGATGATGTATATATTTTTACATTGTCGCCCAAGTTAAAGCTAGTTGTCCCCGCTGTCAAGTCTATAGATTGAATTACATTGTCATCAATATCTATTATTAAATAATTTGCAGCTGATCCTCCTACATTTGTAGCTTCAAATTTACCAACATTCGCACCGACAGAAAGTAAATTAATGTTTGCGTCAATATTGACTGTTCTAATTTTAGTAGGAACTCCACCATTCTCTATAATTAGCGAATTAAAAATATAGGTAGCCCCATTTCCTTGTAAGGTTTGGTTTTTATCAATGGCATCTAAAGTAATAGTCGATGTTGTGGCGGAAAAAATGGAAGCATCATCTATGGTAATGTTCCCTGCAAAATAATGGGTAGCCACATCGCTAAATAGAACTTCCACACCATTTGTCAAGCTAAAAGTACCTTCAACATCAATAGATTCATTGGTTGCTAATGTCTTCGTATTTGCTCCCACTGCGCTTCCATCTGCTTGACTCATCAATAGGTTTCCATAATTCACCACTCTTCCCCCTAAGCTACCTCGCACGGTTTGGTCATAATCTCTGTCATACCTAGTCCATGAATTTTGGCTAATCGAATAATTAGCAAAAGTGGTAGGAAAATTATCCATACCCCGTATATAAAAATTTGTGCCTGTTTTTATGGTTAATGTATGTGCTCCAGCATCTGTTAGTTTTGCGTCACCACCTATTGCACCACCCACAGCCGTTGCACCATTACCATTGATTACCAAATACCCTGATTCTAAAGTTACATCACCATTCACAATTAACTCATCCCCTGTTTGTATCCAGTTGTTACCATCAATAATAACATCTGTTGTTCCTAACGTTACCGTTCCGTTTTCATCAGTGTTTGTGGGATCATCATAGTAGATAGTTCCTCCTGTAAATGTTACTGTTGCTGTGGTTGTTTTCACAAAGTTTGTAGCATCTGCTGCCGCATTATAAACTATCATCCCTTGTAGTCGGTGATTGCCATCGGTACTCGTGATTTTTGCATTCTGAAATACATAGGTCAGACTAGTCGCTACTAAATCACCAACAATTGTTTTTGTGCCTGTCCCCCCAAACCTTGGTTGATAAAAAGCTGCCGTCCCTCCAGTCAAGTTAAGCGTCTGTGCCGTGCCATCAAAGTGAATATATCCTCCGCTTTCCGTTAACTTTGCCGAATTACTTACTGTAAAATTTCCTGCTACCGTATGGTTAGACGATGTAATAACCTCAGTATTAATTGCATCAATTATCAGATTACCATCTATATTTAGATTGGATGTTACTATTCTATTATTACCACCTTGAAATGTTACGTTATTAAAATTGTTAGTTCCTGTACCTGAAATAACCGTTGTGCTCGTTCCGTCGACTACCAAATCACCTACTGATGTGCCATTGGTTAAGTCAAATGTGCCTGCAATGGTTAAATCACCATAAAATGTGAGACTATGCGTATCTCCATTGTCGTTTTGTATGTTAAAGGAAGCACCACTTAAAATAGTTACGTTTCCATTGATTACCACTGTTTTAGCACCATTTTTAATATTAAAAATCCCACTTGCACCACCACCAACTGTCAATTCACCAACATCAATATTTACATCAAGTGAAACAGTATGTCCGTCTTGCACAATGAATGTGTGGTTATTGTTTGTTCCATCATAATCTGCTGGAAATGTGGCAGTTGTACCGCCGCCACCTGCATTGGTATCCCAAGTGATGGTAGAAAAATCTCCACTTCCTTGTGAGTAGTAAGTATTTTGACTGAAAGCAGATACACTTGCAATCAAAAAGCTAAGCAGTAGTAATAATCGTCTCATAATATATGTTTTAATGCCTTAAAATCTTATAACCAGGCTGATTTTGTGATACTATATCATTGCGCATAGCATTTCCATGGTTATTTATTTACGAAGAACGGTAGAATAGCAGCACTAATGAGACCCATTTCCGAGTTCGAATTACAGATGTAATTTTATGTAGGAAAAGTAATATTTATCTGAGATGCTCAAATTCAAACTACTCTGCTGAAAAATAAATAGCACTATTATTTTTTTAATACTTATATTTTAATTAAAAAATTCTATATTTGCAGTCCGATTTTAGAAATACAGATTTTAATTCATAGGAATCATGAGCGAATTAATTAAATATATAGAGCAAGAATACGCTGAAAAAAGAAGCCAAATGGGTGATTTTAAGGCAGGTGACACAGTTAATGTTCACGTAAAGATTAGAGAAGGAAACAAGGAAAGAGTTCAGCAGTTCCAAGGAACAGTGCTACAAAGAAGAAATCCTAACTCAAATGGGGAAACTTTTACTGTTCGTAAAATCTCAAATGGTGTGGGTGTAGAAAGAATTTTTCCACTCCTTTCTCCAAACATTGATAAAATAGAAGTTATCAGAAAAGGAAAAGTAAGAAGGGCTAGGTTGTTCTATTTAAGAGGGCTGAAGGGTAAAAAAGCAAGAATTAAAGAAAAATTATAGGCTTTAACTTTCTTGTAAAATAATAGAAGCCATTTCGACACGGTCGGGATGGCTTTTTATATATCCTAAATTTCAATACTTATTTGTAGTTTTGTGTAGCTCATAATAGACCTCTAAATGTCAACAATCAATTTTTTCAAATACCAAGGTACAGGAAATGATTTTATAATGATTGACAATCGCTGTCACATTTTTTCATTGGAAAATTCTTCCTGCAAAAATATTGAAGCACTGATTAGTAAGCTCTGTGACAGAAAATTTGGCATAGGTGCGGATGGATTAATCTTAATTCAGAATCACGAAGATTATGATTTTGAAATGGTTTATTATAATGCTGACGGCTCGCAAAGTATGTGTGGAAACGGGAGTCGCTGCGCTGTTCACTTTGCAAGCTATTTAGGAATTGTTCAAGAGAAAACAACGTTTCTTGCCATTGATGGAGCACATAGTGCATTCATAGAAGGCGAGTTAATCCACCTAAAAATGAACAATGTAAGTGAAGTTAAAAATATTAATGACAATATTTTTATCGATACCGGCTCGCCACACATCATCAAATACGTAGATGACATTGCTACTTACCCTATTTTTGATGAAGGAAGAAAAATTAGAAATAGTGCGTTTTTCAAAAAAGAAGGAACAAACGTGAATTTTGTACAGCTTCTTGATCGAAATAAAATTAGTGTTAGAACCTATGAAAGAGGAGTAGAAGATGAAACACTCTCCTGCGGCACTGGCGTGACAGCTGTCAGTTTGGCAGTGAGTGCTAAGGGTTTGGTGAGTCCAATCTCCATAAAAACCCTTGGGGGAATGCTAAAAGTGTCATTTAGCAAGATAGATGAAGAAACGTTTGAGGAAATCTATCTAATAGGTCCAGCTGGAATGGTATTTGAAGGGAAAATTAAAATATAATTTACCTGCTTCAAAGTATGCCAATTTGCTGATTGAATCATTATATTATGTAGTTTGAATTATTAAAATTTCAGTAAACAAACTACCTTTGACCCTCAATATGAAATAACAGAAAATATGTTAGATATTTTTACAAAAGGAATAGCCAAAATTTTTGGCACAAAGTCTAATAAAGACATCAAAAAAATATTACCGATCGTTGATAAAATCAAAGCGGAATACAAAAATATTTCTTCAATTAGCGATAATGACCTGAGAGGAAAGACAGGGGAAATCAGGAATACAATAGATAGTTACCTGAAAGAAATTGATGATGAAATTTCTATACTTCATGACAAGGTGAATACAGATACTAGTCTTGATATCAATCAAAAAGAAGAAATATTTGATGCAATTGATAAGCTAGAAGAACAACGGAACGACAAACTGGAAGAAGTACTAAATGATGTGCTTCCACTAGCTTTTGCTGTTGTTAAAGAAACAGCTCGCAGATTTAAAGATAACGAGAAAATAGTCGTGAAAGCAGAGATGTTTGACAAGCAAATTGCTGCAAAAAAGAGTAATGTAGAAATAGTGGGCGATGATGCCATTTGGCACAACAAGTGGATGGCTGCAGGTAATGAAATCACTTGGGACATGCTTCATTATGATGTGCAACTCATAGGTGGTATCGTTTTGCATGAAGGTAAAATAACCGAGATGGCAACGGGTGAAGGTAAAACATTGGTAGCCACACTACCTGCTTATCTAAATGCCTTGGCAAAAAGAGGCGTTCATATAATTACGGTGAACACATACTTGGCTAAAAGGGACTCCGAGTGGATGGCGCCGCTTTTAGAGTTCCACGGATTAACCATCGATTGCCTAGACTTTTATGAACCTAATTCTGAGGAAAGAAAAAATGCCTACGAGGCAGACATCACTTATGGTACAAATAATGAATTTGGTTTTGATTATTTAAGGGATAATATGACCCGTAATCCTGAAGAATTAGTTCAGAAAAAACACCACTATGCGATGATTGATGAGGTCGATTCTGTATTAATAGATGAAGCAAGAACGCCATTAATTATTTCAGGACCTGTGCCAAAAGGAGATGTGCATGAGTTCCATGAATTGAAACCCCGAATTGCAAAACTTGTTGATGCACAAAAGAAAGTAGTTTCTCAATTTTTGATAGAATCTAAAAAAATGATTGCTGACGGCAATGAAGCTGATGGCGGTCTTTCATTATTCAGAGCAGTCAGGGGATTGCCTAAATATAAGCCATTGATTAAGTTTTTGAGTGAGACTGGCATGAAACAACTCTCTAATAAAACGGAGAATATTTACTTGGCTGACAATCAAAAATTAATGCCGGAAGCCGATGCGCCTTTATACTTTACCATTGATGAAAAAAGCAATTCTATCGACCTGACAGAAAAAGGAATTGATCTCATCACAGGCGAGGGAGAAGATTCTAGTTTCTTTATTTTACCTGATATCGGTATGGAAACTGCGGAAATTGATAATGATACTGCACTTTCGGAAAGTGATAAACTTCAGAAAAAAGATTCGCTAATACGAGATTACACCGCCAAAGCAGAAAGAATTCACACGGTAAATCAACTATTGAAGGCCTACACACTTTTCGAAAAAGATACTGAATATATTTTAGTAGATGATAAAGTGAAAATTGTAGATGAGCAAACTGGTCGTGTCATGGACGGGAGAAGATACTCCGACGGACTGCACCAGGCAATTGAGGCGAAGGAAAATGTAAAAGTGGAAGATGCCACACAAACCTACGCGACCATTACTTTACAAAATTATTTCAGGATGTATCACAAGTTAGCTGGTATGACTGGAACTGCTGAAACAGAAGCTGGAGAACTTTGGGATATTTATAAGCTGGATGTTATTGTCATCCCTACAAACAGACCGATTGTGCGGGCAGATATGGAAGACAAAGTTTTCAAATCTGTAAGAGAAAAATTCAACTCAGTAGCAGATGAGATTGTGGAATTGACTGAGGCAAAAAGACCAGTACTGGTAGGTACTACCTCAGTAGAAATTTCTGAACTAGTAAGCAGGATGCTCAAAATCAGAAATATCGAGCATCAGATATTAAATGCCAAGCAACACCAAAGAGAAGCAGAAGTAATTGCTAATGCAGGAAAACCGGGAACGGTAACCATTGCTACGAACATGGCTGGTAGGGGAACAGATATAAAACTAACACCTGAATCTAAAGGGGCTGGCGGTTTGGCAATTATTGGTACCGAAAGGCATGAGTCCAGAAGGGTAGATAGGCAGCTTAGGGGTAGATCTGGTCGACAAGGAGATCCTGGTTCTTCGCAATTTTTCGTATCACTGGAGGACAACTTGATGCGGATGTTTATGTCCGAGCGAGTAACTAAAATCATGGATAAGCTCGGGCTACAAGAGGGTGAGGTGATTCAGCATTCTATGGTAACAAAATCAATAGAAAGAGCGCAGAGAAAGGTGGAGGAAAATAACTTTGCGACAAGGAAACGACTCTTAGAGTATGATGATGTAATGAACTCACAAAGAGAGGTAATCTATAAAAGACGTAGAAATGCCCTGCATGGTGAACGTTTGGAATTAGACATTCTCAATATGTTGTTTGATACAACTGAAAATATTGTTGAGAATGCTAAGCATGCTGAAGACTATGACAGCTTTAAACTTAACTGTCTGAGCACTTTCGGTATCGATTATCAGATATCCGAAGAAGACTTCAATAGTATTAGTGAAGAAGATTTGAGCAATCAAGTTTACGAAAAAGCATTAGCGCATTATCATGCCAAAAATGATAATATCATCAAACGTTCTATTCCAATCATCAATAGTATTAACAAAGAACGTGGTGCCACTATTGAAGATATTCAAGTGCCTTTCACCGATGGTAAAAAACAGATTGCCGTTGTATCAAGTCTAAAGAAAAATGTGGAAACAGATTGTAAAGAACTTGTTTCCTCTATGGAGAAAATGATTACTCTAGCAATCATTGACAATGCATGGAAAGAGCATCTAAGAGAAATGGACGACTTGAAGCAATCCGTTCAAAATGCCGTATATGAGCAAAAAGATCCGCTGTTGATTTATAAATTCGAATCATTTGAGCTATTCAAAAGATTTATTGCACGGGTCAACGAAGAGACAATTTCTTTCTTAATGAAAGCGGATGTGCCGGTACAGGATTCTAATGAAGTACAAGCGGCTAGAAGACAGCAAACACGCCAGAACCTTAAAGAAACAAAAGAAGAGTCGAAATCCTTATTAAGCGGTGGACAAGCACATAATCCTGATCGTCCGCCAGTGGAAAAAACTGCTCCTGTAAAATCGCAGAAAGTAGCTGGGCGTAACGAAAAAGTTACGGTGCAATACGCAGATGGCAGCATCAAAAAAGATGTGAAGTTTAAAACAGTAGAAGAGGATGTGAAAAACAATCGTTGTGTATTGATTGATAGTTAGGTATAATTAGTAGATTTAAAACTCGTTACTAGATAGATATGAATAGAATATTTCTTTTGGCACTTGTATTTATAGGCACTGCAACAGTTGGCTGTTTACCTATTAAACAGACTGGAAGCACCTCAACATCTGAAGATTTAAGCTTCTACAGAACGAAATACGCTGACAATAATCCCCAAATAAATACTGAAGATAAGCAGAAAGATACAGTTTTTAACGAGCCCACTCAGGACATCACAGAGGAAGTTGACAAAACATTAGCAACAGCATATCGCAATGAAAAGGGTAATTACATGATGGGCTATACCATCCAAGTTTACTCAGGCACTAGTAGAGATCAAGCTGATTACAGAAAATCATTAGTATACCAAATTATTCCGGATGCCCGACCAAAGATTGATTGGAATGCGCCCAACTATAAAGTAAGAGTTGGTAAGTATCTTGAAAAACTAGAAGCACATAAAATTTACACCCAGATTAAAAAAGAAATTCCTCAAGCTATCTTAATTCCAATCAAGGTGTCCAATTAAGGCTTACACTTTACGATTCAGAAACATTCACTTAATGCAATTAAATCTAGCAATTGTTATAAATTTATATGTTATTTCGTATGTTTGCAGCGGGTGAAATCACCCTATTTTTTGTTAAATTATTTTTATGCTGCTATTATAGCACAATGTGTGGAAATTTTACACACTTTTTTTGGTGTATTTTTGTACTTTTTTAAGATTATTTATCACTCATAGATATTGGATTCAGCACGCCTACTGCCGTTACTATCTTTTTTCGATTGGAGGGTGTGAAGTTTCGTTGAATACGCTAAAAATCTCTGTGAGTGACACACATTCAAGATGTAAGAAAAACGTAGTGTTTTTAATACTTTTGTATGATTTCAATCGAAAAATAGATGTTTAAGAAGAATGAATTGTATTTTTTTTTGTTTTTACCCTTGTTAAGAAAAATTCTTACATGAAAGGTATTGCGCGTTTTTTGTTCTTTTACTAATAATAATAACAGTACCATTGTCGTCTTATAATTGCATTTTTTAAATGAGTAACGACTCTGGTACTGTACAAGATTTTTTAAACTGTTTAACTTTTGCTTTTTATGAACATAATAACATATACATTGTCTAAATATTTCAAGTTTGCTTTCACCCTTGCATTTGTTGCCCTCATCAACCGGTCATTTGCAGACGCAGGGAATAATTGGATAAAACTTAAAGTTTATAATGATAATTATAAGACAGCAACATTAACCATTTCACTTAAATACAATGGTATATGGTCACAAAAAGAAATTGACTTTACCTGTTCAAATGATAAAGCAGGTATCGTTGAAACTAGGTTTGAACTGGGAAGCAATACAAGCATTGAAACTTTAGCATTAGTTTGGCCTGAGAGTGGCGAGCAGGTTTTTAATAAAATAAAAACCAATCAAACATTAACGATACACAGGCCTGACTTCCCTGTACCGCCCAGTAACTTTCTCGCCAAGGTAATTTCAGGGAAACAAATAGATTTAGCTTGGAATGATAATTCTGATAATGAACATGGTTTTAGTATTGAGCGGTCAATACACCCTGACCGAGGGTTTGAACAAATTGCACTTGTGCGTGCCAATGTTAACCTATTTTCTGATAATGACCTCAACGTCAATACATCGTATTACTATAAAATAAAAGCCGTGAGCAAAGATGGGTTTTCTTTGGCCGACGGAACATCGGAGAAAACAGAAGTGAACTTTGGGCTGGTATTTGAAGACGTAACACAACCAATTAAGATGTATCCTAATCCTAATCAAGATTTTCTTGACATCAGAGTCAACAATAATATAATGGGTGAAGTTGTCGTTAGGTTTTTGGATGAAGATGGCAAGCAACTTAAAATTCACAAATTCAGAAAAACCGTAAAAGACCTGAAAACAAAAGTAGAAATAGCTTCCCTTCCGATTGGTATGTTTTATGTGGAGTTATCTCAAATCACATTGAAGCCGCTTTTCGCTAAGTCAGAATAGCATTTCTTTACTCCTTTTCTTTCTTGATACTCCCTGATATGTTAACTTTGAGGGATAATTATTAAAAACTATGAAGAAAGGTTGCCTGTTACTTTATTGCCTTATTTTTTTACTGTCTTTTTCAGGGTGTAACAAGGGATCAGACCCTCCTGTTAAAACACCAGAGACCATCGACCTATTAAACGTCACCGATTGCATCATCACCGGCGAAACCCCGACATTTGACATTGCGACATGGAACTTAGAGAATTTTCCATTAGGTAGCAAAACCGTTGACAATGTTGTTGCCATTATCAAAGCCATGGATGTGGATCTTGTTGCAGTGCAGGAAATAACCTCCACGGCAAGCTTTGAAGCACTTACTAATAAGCTAGCAGGATGGAGCGCTACAGAACTCACAAGTGGTGGGTTAAAGTATGGGTACTTGTATAAAGAAAGTGTTGTGACCATTACCGAAAGAGCAATGACCATCTACAATAATGACCATAGCGCATTTCCAAGACCTCCACAAGTCATCACTGCCAAACATCAAAATGGTCTAGAAGTAACCTTTATCAACATTCACCTAAAGGCAAGAGGTGGGCAGGAAAACGAAGACCGCAGAAGAGCAGCAAGTGTGCTACTTAAAGAATTTATTGATACCCAACATGCCACCGATAATGTTGTTGTACTTGGCGACTATAATGACTTAATTATTGAGGACAATCCTAATGATAATGTTTTCAAAAACTTTATCGAGGATTCTGATAATTATAGATTTGCGGACATGGGCATTGCAGCAGACAATAAGCAAGGATGGTCATACCCTTCGTGGCCTAGCCACATAGATCATATGCTCATCACCAACGAACTGTTTGACAATGAAGCTGATGTCTTCACATTAAGCCTAGACGATTGCGATAGTGATTATGAGTCTATTGTCTCTGACCACAGGCCTTTGATATTGATACTTGATAAAGATTAGTAATACTATAAACAAAAAATGATGAAACAACTAGCTGTAATATTATTTGTCCTCCTATTCTTTTTAAATACGCAGGCACAAGAGAAACCAATTCTTGAGTTTGAAAAACCTACCAAATTTAAAGTAGAGAAAATTGCAGCACATGCTGATATAGATGGTAATGTACTTTATCTAATATTTGGTCACTACAAATGTCACATGAAGTATTTTGATAAAGAGATGGACTTGAAGGATGAGTTTACCTTTAAAAAAGACTTTATGGATGAAATGCCTTCTTTTATTGGTAGTAGCAAAAAAGACAATATTGTTAGTTTCTTTACTCAGAAAAAAATAGAAAAGAGGAAAAAAAATGAGATCGAAATCAAAGCTTGGGAAATTAACATAAGTGATCTTAGTAAAACTAAACTTGATCAAGAAGTAATATCACTCAAAAATGCAGACATAATTACTGCCTATCCAAAGGATGATGATTTTTTCTTTACTTACTCACCTTATGAATCTGATGCAATCACATTAGTAAATCTTAGTAATCCTAAAAATTCTATTCAATCATTTAAGCTCGATGGAATAAAACACGATCAGTGGTTTCACGAAAAATTATGGATAAATGTGGATACGGATGAGTTTGTAGATATCAAAAGTCAAACAAGTTCTAAAAAATACTACCACAAAGGTGATATGTTATACTTGGCAAGGGACGAAAAAAATTATAGTGAATTGATAAGTATAAATCTGTCCAATTCAGAGGTGACTATCAAAAAATTTGAATCAAAGAAAATCAATTTAGGTATTGTCGGAGTTCAAAAAATTAGCTCTTATCTATTAGGCAATACCTTATTTCAGTTTTACGCCAGTAGTGAAAAAGGTGTTTTTAATATATTTAATATTGACAATAAACAGTTGATAAAAAGTTATAGTTTCGACAAAAAATTTGATGCTATTCCTTTTAGTAATACACCAATAACTTTGACAAAATTTGCCTACAGTCCACCGACAAAAGAAGAGGTCAGGAAACCAAAAAAATTATTGAGAAAAATCACTAAGTCAAATGCAGTTATTACTGCTTTACGGGATGTTAACAATAATTACATAGTGGAACTTGGGGCAATAGAAACCTATTCATACAATTATTGGATGCATAATCATTGGATGCACAATCATATGATGTATACCCCACCAGTGGATTACTCTCAATTTGCTCCCACATTCCGCGGCCCCAGTTTTGATGAAAATTCATATTTTCATCGCTATCCGTCTGCGCTTGAAACAAGTGGCACAAAGTTACTCACCTTTAAAACGGTATTAAATACAAATACATTAGAGCATATCTCAGGAAAACCAAAAGCAACAAAACATACAAATTTTGATGAGTTACTAGACCAACACTACGATTCTCTTAAAAAAAATAAAATTCTCCCGTTACAAAGACTACAAATACAAAGACTATTATCACAAAATCGGCTACAACAAAAAAACGAAAACAGTTCAAGTATATGAAATAAAGTCTAAGAAGCTGTCTAAATAATGTATTCTCTTTTTCCGTGTTCTGTGTCCTCACAGAACACTTCGTATGTGGCCTCTTTCATTTATATTTCTTGGAAAAACCTGACCCAATGAAGCCAAAACAGCAAAGTAGAGCGTCGCCTGTTTTTTGGAAAGGTCATAAAGGTTCATATTTTATAGATGCTATGGTAAAAAAGTAAGCTAGCGCCCTTTCAGGGCACTTTGATAGCATAAATTCTTTAAAACATGATATTGCATCCACCCTTAAGTTAACGACTATGGTGTTCTCACAGAACACTCCCCAATACCCTTCTTTGTTTAAGTTAACGACAATGGCATCTTCAAAAACCGAAATTTTCAAATTACAAAATGGTCTTGTGGAGACACAGACCATGGGGAGGGGACAGCACGGAGAAGCTTTTTTCAGCCCTAAATAGTACATTCTTCTCCTACGTAAATCTACTTACTGAATAATTACTAGCTTTACGTCGTAATCAAATATTTATCACGATGAAACATTTAGGAATATCAGGTGGTGGCACTAAAATTGGTGGACTTTTCGGGGCGGCAGAAGTAATTCTAAAAGAAAAAAATTATCAGCCAGATATTATCTCTGGTGTTTCGTCAGGTGCCATCCTCTCCGTACCCCTGGCAATGGGGAAATTTGATGAGCTCCGAAAACTCATATTAGATTTCGACCTAAACACTTTTTTCAGCACCTCACCGGTCAGGTCTAACGGAAAGATAAGGGTAGCGAATGCTATTAATAGTATTGTCTTTGGCAAGCCATACTTAGGCAAGCAACTGAACCTAGAAAAAGCTTTGGCAGAATTAGTACCCGTGCAAGAATTTGAAGCATACAAAAGGGATGATAAATATCCCATTTGCATTGTAGGCTCAGTAGATTTTTATACGGGTTGTAGGGTTTTTGTTAACCTTAAAGAAATGTCTCATCAGTATTTCCTCAGATTCGTCAATGCATCTGCCTCGATTCCAATTTTCACAGAGGGAATAAAAGTGACAGATACATTTCGTGATTTCACTGGCAAAAAATTTGAAGATGAAGTTTTACTATATGATGGTGGTGTACGTGATCATATTTCTACCCCAAAAATTATTGACAGTGATAAATATAATATAACCGAATCTACGTCTATTTACTCTAGACCCGAAGACTACAAGAAAATATTAGCTGGAAAATTCATTCCAAAAAATCTAATGAAAATCCTTAGTCGCTATACTGAAATCTCCAATGTCGAGGTCTCAAAAAATGATGAATTCATGGAAAATAAAATCATGAAAGAAAAAGGCATCAAAAAACATGATACAATTTTCTTACCTAG
>Ga0256840_1001407_pt1 | contig 22664 bp, 13 predicted proteins | sample 355202metaG_FD_185969 | JGI IMG/M metagenome (GOLD analysis project Ga0256840, IMG submission 185969) | Hydrothermal vent microbial communities from Mid Atlantic Ridge, Atlantic Ocean - 355-202 | ecosystem: Environmental > Aquatic > Marine > Hydrothermal vents | place: Atlantic Ocean: Mid...
TAAATTGCAAGATTTATACTGCAATATAAGAAAAACCTTGCAATTAAACACTATAAAATAATAGAATTATATGAGTTATTTTATTGATTATAAATTGATTGAATGGTATTTAAGGAGTGACCAATTAGTTTATAGAAATTTAAGGAAAAAGATTTATTATCTTTTAGTAGATTTTGTAAAGTATCTATAGGCACAGGACATATAATTGTTTTTGCATCTAACGCTTGAGCAAATTCGTTTCTTTTACCTTCACCTAAAAATGCATTTTCACCAAAAACCTCTCCTTTTCCTAAAATTGCTTTTACAATTTCAGTACCATCTTCACGATAATAACCTAACTTTACCTTACCGGAATGAATTAAATAAACAGCTTTTGAAGCATCTTCATTAAAATAGATAAAATCATTTCTTGTGTATTTATCCAGTACATGGCATTGATTATATTCCTTATATTTATGAGGGCAAATAACTTTAAATAAATTAACACATTCTAAATACCATATTTCATTCATATGCAAATATTTACTTACAAACATACCGAATTTTAAACAATAAATAAAGCTTTAAATATAATTTTAATCTATGAATATATAATCTTTTACTTATTGAAAAAAGATGATTTAAAAATTTCTTCAGATTCTATAATTTTACAGCTAAACAAAGTTAATCTCATGAATTGTTATTAAAAATAAAAAAGCAACCAAAAAATGGTTGCTTTTTTAAAATTATAAATTACTTATTTGTTATTCTACACTTCTCTTACGGATTAAATTTAAGGCAGAACCTTCTCTAAACCATTCTATTTGCCCTTCATTATATGTGTGTAACACTTTAATAAAGTCTGATGAACCGTCCTTGTGTTTGATTTCAACAGTCAATGGAATTTCAAATGCAAATTGATCTAAATCAACAAAAGTAAATGTATCATCTTCTTGAATTAAATCATAGTCTTCTTCTTTAGCAAAGGTAACACCTAGCATCCCTTGTTTTTTAAGGTTTGTTTCGTGAATACGTGCAAATGATTTTACAATAACAGCAACCACACCTAAATGTCTTGGCTCCATTGCGGCGTGTTCTCTAGAAGATCCTTCTCCGTAATTATGCTCACCAACTACAACAGACTGTATTCCTGCTGCTTTATATGCTCTTGCTACTTTTGGCACAGGTTCATATTCTCCGGTTAACTGATTCTTAACCGAATTTGTTTTATCATTAAATGCGTTAACAGCACCAATCAACATATTATCGGAAATATTATCTAAATGTCCGCGATAACGTAACCAAGGACCTGCCATTGAAATATGGTCTGTAGTACATTTCCCTTTGGTTTTGATTAATAGTTTAGCGTCTTTTATTTCTTTTATCGGCTCAAAAGGTTTTAATAATTGCAATCTTTTTGAATTAGGATCTACTTTAATCACAATTTTAGAACCATCTTCCATTGGAGGTACAAATCCGGGGTCTTTAACATCAAATCCTTTTGGAGGTAATTCAAAACCTGTTGGTTCTTCAAACATAACCTCTTCACCTTCTTTATTAATCAATTTATCTGTCATTGGATTAAAGTCCAATTTACCCGAAATAGCGATTGCAGCAACCATTGATGGGGAAGCTACAAAAGCATGCGTATTTGGATTACCATCTGCTCTTTTAGAAAAATTTCGGTTAAAAGAGTGTACGATAGTATTTTTAGGTTGTTGCTCTGCTCCTTCTCTTGCCCATTGCCCAATACAAGGACCACAAGCATTTGTAAATATTTTAGCATCTAAATCTTCAAATATTTGCAACAATCCGTCACGATCAGCAGTATATCTTACTTGTTCGGAACCGGGATTAATACCAAATTCTGCTTTTACTTCTATTCCTTTATCTACGGCTTGTTTTGCAATAGAAGCTGCTCTTGATAAATCTTCATAAGAAGAATTTGTACAAGAACCTATTAAACCCCATTCCACCTTTAACGGCCAACCTGCTTTAGTTGCTTTTTCGGTCATTGGTCTTCCTATTTCAGTAGATAAATCCGGCGTAAATGGTCCGTTTAATCGTGGTGTTAATTCGTCTAAATTAATTTCAATTACTTGATCAAAATATTGTTCCGGATTAGCATATACTTTGGGATCACCGGTTAGGTAATCTTTTATTTTATTTGCTTCATCAGCAATATCATCTCTATTTGTGGCACGTAAATAACGCTCCATCGATTCATCATAACCAAAAGTGGAAGTTGTTGCTCCGACTTCAGCTCCCATATTACAGATAGTTCCTTTTCCGGTTGCAGACATTGCTAGAGCTCCATCACCAAAATACTCTATAATCGCTCCGGTCCCTCCTTTTACGGTTAAAATATCAGCCACTTTTAAAATAACATCTTTTGGGGCAGTCCAACCACTTAATTTTCCGGTTAATTTTACACCGATAAGTTTCGGAAATTTTAACTCCCATGGCATACCTGCCATTACATCAACTGCATCTGCTCCTCCAACGCCAATTGCTACCATACCTAATCCTCCGGCATTTACCGTATGTGAATCGGTACCAATCATCATTCCTCCGGGAAAAGCATAATTTTCTAATACTACTTGGTGAATAATTCCGGCTCCAGGCTTCCAAAATCCGATACCATATTTATTGGAAACATCTCTTAAAAAATTAAATACTTCACTTGAATTATTTATTGCTTCTTGTAAATCTTTATCAGCACCTAATCTAGCTTGAATTAAATGATCACAATGTACTGTTGTAGGTACAGCAACTTTATCTTTTCCTGCTTGCATAAATTGTAACAAAGCCATTTGTGCAGTTGCATCTTGACAAGCAACGCGATCTGGAGCAAAATCCACATAATCTTTTCCTCTTTCAAAAGCTTGATCGTTATTTTGATCCCAAAGATGGTTATACAATATTTTTTCAGCTAGAGTAAGTGGTTTACCAACTATCTGACGAGCTTTATCAACATTATCTTTCATTCTGCTGTAAACTCCTTTTATCATTTCAATATCAAATGCCATAGTAAAAGTTTTATAAATTTCCGCGAATTTACAAAAAATGAAGCATTTTATTAAATAATTGGATTAGATATTCTTTATTTTTAAGAATTTGGCAATTATCTTATGGAATTTTTATTATAACTGTAAAAAAAATATTTTTAATTATGAAAATATAAATTTTATGTGTTAAAAATGATAGCGATTTTTTTATGATACTAATAATTATGATTGAAGGGAAACACACCCCTGCCTCTCTCGAGAGGGGAAATCATTTAACTTTAAAGGAGTAATTACCTATTTTGATGAGTGTTTTGTATTTTGGATGATAGTAGTAATGAATTGTAGTTGGAAAGACACACTTCTGCCTCTTTCAAGAGGGGGAATTCGTTTAACTTTAAAGAGTAATTGTCTGTTTTGATGATGTTTTGGATTTTGGATAATGCTAGTAATGAATTGCGGTTAGAATGACTCACCCCTGCCCCTCTCGAGAGGGGAATTCATTTATCTTTAAAGAGTAATTGTCTGTTTTGATGATGTTTTGTATTTTGGATGATATTAGCATTAAAATATACTAAAAAAGCAAAGAAACAATAATTTTTTCCGGATTAAATTTAGAATATATCGAGCCTCAAAAAAACCACTCTATTTTAAGAGTGGTCTAATATATAAAGTAGTTCTGTAAGCCGGATTCTGTATCAATAAAATTGATTCTTATCATTTATCTGCGTTAATTATTACTAATTAACTTTAGCTGTTTACCCCTTGAAGATTTGAGCGTGAGACTCTTTGTCGATAAATCGACACTCCAATATACGTAACATTGCACCTCGTAGAGTTTACCCGGTTTCACTACAGCATTACCTGTACATTCTTTCTGTTGCACTTGTCCTATTCTACTATTTCTAGCAAAATGACGGCTGTTAGCCGCTACGATTCACTTTGGTGTCCGGACTTTCCTCTCTTAATAAAACTAAGAGCGATAAGATGAACTACTTATTATGAACTTTAATCTTAAATCAAAAACCCACTCAAATTGAGTGGGAAAATTGCTATGAAAAAGAAATTATTAGACTTCTCTAATAATTACTGTGCGAATTTAAACTATTTTTTTAATTCCACAAAAAAAAATGTTTTTTTTTTAAGATTCTTTAAGAAAACATATCTTTTACTTTTTCGAAAAAGGATTTTTCTTGTTTATTTGGTTGTGGAATAAAGTTTGGATCTTCTAATAATTGTTCAAAATACTTGCGTTGCTCTTTAGAAATCTTTTTTGGTGTCCAAACATTTATGTGTACTAATAAATCTCCTTTACCATATCCGCTTAAATCCGGTATTCCTTTACCTCTTAAACGCATAATTTTTCCGGATTGTGTTCCTTCATCTAATTTTATACGCACTTTCCCTTGTAAAGTATCTATTTCTTTAGAAACACCTAAAATAGCTTCCGGTACACTAACATACATATCGTAATGCAAATTAAGTCCCTCGCGTTTTAATTTTTCATGAGGTAATTCTTGAATAACCACCAATAAATCTCCGGGAATGCCGCCTCCGGGAGCTTCATTTCCTTTTCCGGTTACTTTTAATTGTACACCATCAGTAACACCGGCCGGAATATCAATCTCTACTAATTCTTCTTTATGAATCATACCGTTGGCATCTGCTCCATTTGGACGATTTTTAAGAACTTTTCCGGAACCGTGACATGTTGGACAAGTACTTTGCGTTTGCATTCGACCTAAAATAGTATTTGTAACTCGCATTACAACTCCTTGACCATTACAAGTATGACAAGTAGAATAAGTTGCACCTTCCGCCGATACTAATCTTCGTACTTTTACTTTTTTCTTAACACCTGTGATAATTTCTTCCAGTGTTAATTTTAAACGAATACGGAGATTACTTCCTTTTACTTGACGTTGTTGTCTTCTTCCACTATTAAAACCACCAAAACCTCCTCCGAAGATATCGCCAAACTGACTAAAAATATCTTCCATATTCATACCGCCAAAACCACCACCATTACCACCAAAACCGCCTTCAAAAGCAGCATGGCCATATTGATCGTAACGTGCTCGCTTGTTATCGTCACTTAAAACTTCATAAGCTTCAGCGGCAAGTTTAAACATTTCTTCGGCTTCTTTATCTCCGGGGTTTTTATCCGGATGATACTGAATGGCTTTTTTACGATAGGCTTTTTTTATTTCAATTTTAGTAGCACTTTTTGTAACTCCTAAAATTTCGTAATAGTCTTTTTTCATTGTCTCCATATATTCCGTCAACTAAATAGTTGTTGTTTTATTTATTATTTTGGTAATTATTTACCAACTACCACTTTAGGATAGCGAATTACTGCATCGCCTAATTTATATCCGTTTTCAAGTATATCAATAATCTTGCCAACCATTTTTTTGTTTGGTGCAGGTATTTGCGTTATAGCTTCATGAATTTCCGGATTAAACTCCTCTCCTTTTTTTACTTTAATTTTTACTAATCCTTTACTCTCTAATGTACTTAGTAATTTTTTATAGATTAACTCCATTCCTTTTAAGAGTTCTTTGTCTTTTGCTTTTTTAATTTCAGCTAAGCCTCTTTCAAAATCGTCTAAAACAGGTAAAATGGATTTCATCAAATCATTTGTTGCTGTTTTAATTAATTCGATTCTTTCTTTGGCTGTTCTTCTTTTATAATTTTCGAATTCCGCAAATAAACGCAAAAATTTATCTTTTTCTTGTGCTAACTCCTCTTCACAAGAAATTTTATTTTCTTGTTGTTCTTCTTGCCCTTCGTATTGTTCTTCTTGCATTTCTTGATTTTTATCTTGAACTTCTTCGTTCGTATTAACGGTTTCGTTTTCGTTTATTTCCTCTTGCTTTTTATTTTCTTCACTCATTTTTTTATATTTTTATATTAGTGAGTGCTTTGCAAAAGCTTTGCCATTTCGCTACAAAATGACAAGATGACAGGTTTTAAACTCTTTCGATTTTAGCTCCGAGTTTCCTTAACTTTTCATCAATTTTATCGTAACCTCTGTCAATTTGCTCAATATTATGTATGGTACTGGTCCCTTTTGCCGAAAGTGCAGCAATTAATAAAGAAACACCTGCTCTAATATCGGGTGAAGTCATAGTGGTTGCTTTTAATTGTGACTCAAAGTCATAACCTACTACAGTAGCACGATGCGGATCACAAAGAATAACTTTAGCACCCATGTCGATCAATTTATCTACAAAAAACAACCTGCTCTCAAACATTTTTTGATGAATTAAGACCGTTCCTTTTGCCTGAGTTGCTGTTACTAAAATAATACTTAATAAATCGGGTGTAAATCCCGGCCAAGGAGCATCTGAAATGGTTAAAATAGAGCCATCGATAAAATTTTCTATCTCGTAATGTTCTTGTTTAGGGATGTAAATATCATCATTTCTTTTTTCTAATTTAATGCCTAATTTTTTAAATGTATTAGGTATTTGCCCCAGATTTTCCCAACTTACATTTTTAATGGTAATTTCAGATTTTGTCATAGCAGCAATACCAATCCAACTACCAATTTCAATCATATCCGGTAAAACCCTATGATTTGTACCTTTTAAATTCTTAACGCCGTGAATGGTTAATAAATTTGAACTTACGCCTTGAATATTAGCACCCATTCTATTTAACATTTTGCACAATTGCTGGATGTATGGCTCGCAAGCTGCATTATAAATTGTAGTTGTACCATTTGCCAGCACAGCAGCCATAATTATATTTGCAGTTCCGGTTACAGAAGCTTCATCTAAAAGCATAAAAGTTCCGTGTAACTCATCTGCTTCGACACCATAAAAATACTCTTCTTTATTATATCTGAATTTAGCTCCTAATTTAATAAAACCTAAAAAGTGCGTGTCTAATCTACGTCTTCCTATTTTGTCTCCTCCGGGTCTTGGAATATATCCTTTTCCGAATCTTCCCAGAAGAGGACCTACCAACATAATAGAACCTCTGAGTGAGCTTCCGTCTTTTTTAAAAGCTTCAGATTCCAGGTAACTTACATCAATATTATCTGCCTTAAAACTATATTTATGAGAAGCTAATTTGGTTACTTTTACACCTAATTTTTTAAGTATGGTGATTAATTTATTTACATCGATGATGTCCGGTACATTATCTACGACAACTTCTTCCGGTGTTAATAAAGTAGCACAAATAATTTGTAAAACTTCATTTTTTGCTCCTTGTGGGATTACTTCTCCTTGTAGTGAATGTCCTCCTTCTATTTTAAAAACGCCCATAAATTAACGGTTTTTTCTGTTTTTATTTTTACGATGATTTTTATTTTTACCGTTATTATTATTCGGCTTCTTTTTGTATAAAACTTCTCTTGAAGATAATTCGATATCTGAATCTCTTAAATCAATTTTTCCATTAGATAATTCATGTAAATGTCTAAAAATAATTTTATCATCTACAGTATCTTTATTCCAATTTAAGAAACACTTTTTCATATGATTGGCAATGGTGAACTTTAATTGTTCTTTATCATCTCCGTCTTCCCATTTATTGGCTTCATCAATCATTGTTTGAATGTTATTGCCATAAAATTTATACTTAGAAGCAGTTTTAGGATAGGGTAATTTTGCAGGTTTTGTTTGAATTTCTTCTTTCGTTATCACTTCATATGGAGCATCGACATCTAAATCGAAATTAGCAATAATAAAAAGTTGATCCCAAAGTTTGTGTTGAAAATCGGGTACATCTCTTAAATGAGGTTGCATATTACCCATCACTTCAATAATGGCTTGTGCCATTTTATTGCGTTCTTCTTTTGTTGGAAGTTCTCTACAATGATCTACTAACTTTTTAACATTTCTACCGTATTCCGGAATTTTTAAATCTTCTCTTTCGGAGTTATATTCTAAAACGTAATTCATATATTTTAATGTTATTTTGTATTCGTTCAATATTTTAATTGAGCAAGATACTATTTTTGTTTAATAATTTTAAGTTTTGCAAACTTTAATAACAATTTTCGTTCACCGGAATTATCAAAAACAATAGTCGCTTTTTGATTTTGACCAACACCTTCAATATTCGTTACCAAACCTTTACCAAACTTTTGGTGCAAAACTACTAAACCTTCTGTAATATTTTGATTAAATTGGGTATTATTATTTGTTGCATTGGTATGGCTTACTTTTTTGAAATTTTTAGGTGTTGTAATTCGCACCGTTTTATTGCTTTCTTTTTTTATAATTCTTTTTGGTTTGGCACTTGGTTTTTTAAAACGAATGGTTCTTGGAGGTACATCTTCAAAAATATCTGCTTGTACAAATTTATTAAAAGACGGACTTGTCTTTGGAGCCAAATTTTCAATAAAAACCTCATCTATCTCTTCGATAAAACGACTTGGCTCGCAATCTATTAGATTTCCCCAACGGTAACGTGTTTGTGCATAGGTTAAAAAAGCTTGTTTTTCGGCTCTTGTAAGGGCTACATAAAACAGTCTTCTTTCTTCTTCGAGTTCTGCTCTGGTATTAGAACTCATAGCTGATGGAAATAAATTCTCTTCCATACCTACAATATACACGTACGGAAATTCCAATCCTTTAGAAAGATGAATCGTCATTAAAGAAACTCTTGGTTCTTCATCTGATTTATCACTATCAAAATCGGTTGCCAAAGCAACATCTTCTAAAAAATGTGCTAAAGAAACATTGGCATCTTCTTTATCTTTTTGTTCTTCGACAAAGTCTTTCATACCATTTAATAGTTCTTGAATATTTTCTACTCTACTAACAGCTTCCGGAGTTCCTTCTGCTTCAATATCACGAATTATTTTAGTCTGTTTGATGACAAAATCGGCTATTTCAAAAGCATTTTTATGTTGTGCTTCAATCTGAAAACTTTTAATCATCGTTGTAAAATTTTGCAATTTTACTTTGGTAGGTCCATTTAGTTTTAGATCAATTTTATCTAAATGTGCCATTATTTCAAAGATAGAACGGTTGTAATGATTGGCGGCAACTGTTAATTTTTCCATAGTAGTTGCACCAATTCCTCTCTTTGGATAATTGATTACACGTTTAAGTGCTTCTTCGTCTTTTGGATTGATTAACAAGCGTAAATACGACAAAACATCTTTGATTTCTTTACGTTGGTAAAAGGAAAGTCCACCGTAAATTTTATATTTAATATTTTTTTTTCGCAAGGCATCTTCCATTGCTCTGGATTGGGCGTTGGTACGATACAGAATTGCAAAATTGTCATAAGTAAGTTGTTCACGATTAGCAGTTTCCCAAATATTATTTGCTACAAACCTACCTTCTTCTCCGTCGGAAACGGTACGCATTACTTTAATTTTATCGCCTGTAGGATTGGAAGTCCAAACCTCTTTTTCTAATCGTGTTTTGTTGTTAACAATAATACTATTTGCTGCATTTACAATATTTTGCGTAGAGCGATAATTTTGTTCTAATTTATACAGTTTTGCGTCAGGATAATCTTTTTGGAAATTAAGAATATTCTGAATATTAGCTCCACGAAACGAGTAAATACTTTGCGAATCATCACCAACCACACAAATATTCTGAAACCTGTCTGCCAATGCTTTTACAATTAAGTATTGCGAATGGTTGGTATCTTGATACTCATCTACCATAATATACCGAAAACGGTCTTGGTATTTTGCCAATACTTCCGGAAAACGAGCTAAAAGTTCGTTTGTTCTAAGCAATAAATCATCAAAATCCATTGCTCCTGCTTTAAAACAGCGATCTACATAATTTTTATAGATCTCACCCATTTTCGGTCTACCGGATTGTGCATCAGCTTCCTTAATTTCGGCATAATTTTGATATGCTTTAACAGTAATTAAACTGTTTTTAAACTGTGAAATTCTCCCTAAAACTTGTTTGGATTTGTAGCGATCTTTATCCAATCCCATTTCTTTGATAATGGAATTAAGTAATCGCACGGAATCTTGCGTATCGTAAATAGTAAAATTAGAAGGAAAACCTATTTTTTCACTTTCCGAACGTAAAATCCTTGCAAAAACGGAGTGGAAAGTTCCCATCCAAATATTTTTTGCTTCGCTATCGCCAACAATAGAAGCGATTCGTTTTTTCATTTCGCGAGCTGCTTTATTGGTAAAAGTTAAGGAAAGAATATTAAAGGCATCGACACCTTGTTGCATTAAATGCACTATTCGATACGTTAAAACTCTTGTTTTACCGGAACCTGCACCTGCAATAATAATCATTGGACCGTCTTTTTGTAAAACGGCTTGTTTTTGTGCTTCGTTTAAGTTGTCTAAATAGTTGCTCACAAATTATAAATTATAGTGCCAAAAGTACAAAAAAGATTCCATAAAAAAAGATTCCTTAAACAAGGAATCTTTTTGATTTTTACAAGCTTGTAGATTCTATAAAGAAGCTGCATATTCTATTAAATCTACTATTTTGGTAGAATAACCGTATTCGTTATCATACCAAGAAATAATTTTAAAGAAATTAGGATTTAATTCCAATCCTGCACCTGCATCAAAAACAGATGTTCTACTCTCAGAAACAAAATCTTGTGAAACTACTTCTTCATCGGTATAACCTAAAATACCTTTTAATTGGTTTTCAGAAGCTTCTTTCATTACCTTTTTAATCTCATCATATGATGTACTTTTTGTTAATCGAACAGTAAAATCTACTACCGAAACATCGGCTGTTGGCACTCTAAAAGCCATCGCATCCATTTTCCCTTTTAAGGCAGGAATTACTTTGGTTACTGCTTTTGCTGCTCCTGTTGTTGTAGGAATGATATTTAACAAAGCCGAACGACCTCTACGACGATTACCAGATGGAGCATCTACGGTTTTTTGACCTGAAGTAGCTGCGTGAACTGTTGTCATTAAAGCTTCTTCAATACCAAAATTATCGTGTAATATTTTTGCTATTGGTGCCAAACAGTTTGTAGTACAAGAAGCATTAGAAACAATCGTATCGGTTGGTTTCATATCGGTATTATTTACACCCATTACAAACATTGGAGCGTCTTTAGACGGTGCCGAAATAAACACTTTTTTTGCCCCACCTTCTAAATGTAAATTTGCTTTTTCTTTAGTTAAGAAAAAACCGGTAGACTCAATGATGTATTCTGCTCCAACTTCTGCCCAATTAATATCTGCCGGATTTCTATGAGCAGTAACACGAATTGTATTTCCGTTAACCACCAAATGACCGTCTTTTACTTCAATTGTGCCGTTAAATCTTCCGTGAACGGAATCGTATTTTAATAAATACGCCAAATAATCTACATCTAACAAATCATTTATTGCTACAACCTGCATGTTTTCTCTTTCTATTGCATTTCGGAAAGCAATTCTTCCAATTCTTCCAAAACCATTAATTCCTATTTTAATCATTTTTATTTAATTTTGTTATGTTACTAATTTTATTTCTAAACGGATAAAATATCTGACATCCGCAATAATTCTTTGTTGATGGTGTGTTTTCCTTTTACTGCTTTTTCAAGCGGAATTGTAACCATTTTGTTATCATCAATTCCAACCATTATATTAGAATTTCCATCGATTAAAAGTTCTACGGATTTTACACCCATTCTAGATGCCAAAACACGGTCAAAACAGCTTGGTGAACCTCCTCGTTGCATATGTCCTAAAACGGAAACGCGTACTTCATACAAAGCCAAGTTTTTTTCGATATAAGCTGCTAATTCAAATACATTGTCACCTGTTTTATCGCCTTCGGAAACAACTACGATACTAGATGATTTTCCGCTTCTTCTACTTCTTTCTAAAGATAACAGTAAACGATCTAATCCTAAATCTTCTTCGGGAATTAAAATTTCTTCGGCTCCTGCACCAACACCGGAGTTTAAAGCGATAAATCCGGCATCTCTACCCATAACTTCCACTAAAAACAATCGATTGTGTGAACTTGCTGTATCTCTAATTTTATCTAAGGCATCGACTACTGTATTTAAAGCTGTATCAAAACCAATTGTAAAATTAGTACCATAGATATCATTATCTATAGTTCCGGGAATTCCAACCACGGGAAAATTAAACTCTTTATTAAATACCATTCCGCCTGTAAAAGTACCATCACCTCCAATTAAAATTAAAGCATCAATTTCATTTTCCATTAGATTTTCATAGGCTTTTTTACGCCCTTCTTTAGTACGAAATTCTTGGGATCTGGCTGATTTAAGTATCGTTCCTCCTTTATTGATAATATTGTGTACAGATCTGGCATTCATCTGTTTAAAATCACCTTCAATCAGACCTTGATAACCTCTGTAAACACCAAAACAATCAATACTATAATACGCACAAGCTCTCACAACAGCACGTATTGCTGCATTCATTCCGGGAGCATCGCCTCCGGATGTAAGAACTGCAATTTTCTTAACTTGCAAATTCATTATTCCATAAAATTAAACCGAAATACAAATTTACATCTTTTTAATGAATAGTATCCTTTTTATGAATAAAATTTATCAACTTGCGATTTTTAGTAGTTTTTTCTTTCTTCTCTTTGTTTGTTTTTTTCTTTTTTTCTTTTAAAATTCCGATTTTTTCTAATAGCTCTCTTCCGGTATCAAAATTTACTTGATACGATATCCCTAAACCTTGAGTGTAACCTTCGTTATCTAAAACATCAAACTCTACATCATTTCTACGGTTGTACATTCTCGCTCTAAAATTACCTTGTTCATTAAGTGGTAATTCTGCTTCAATTTCGCCGGTCACACCGGTTTGTGATTTAGAGTTTACCGGTACACCAACTACTCCGTTAAGTATTATTTTGTTAAAAATTTTGGTTTGTAACGTAACACCTACTTGATCGTTGGTACGGATGTTTTTTATTTTATTTTCATCTCCTACTTCGTAATTAAATCCGATTTTAAATTTATCGTCTTTACTACTTAAAATACTGTTTAACACTCCTGCAATTCGTTGAGAAATTGTTCCTTTAAACAAGGTATTTCCGCTATTAGCAAAATCGGCATTTTCGGTATCGGTAAATGTTCCAAAAGACAACAAAGAAAAAAACTGAATCATTTTTTTATCCTCATCATTTAATTTAAAATCTAATTCGGATTTTACAATGGAACTTGCATTAGGAATTTCGATATCAAATTCCATTTTTGGTTCGTATAAATTACCGGTAATTTTGGTAATTAAATACACATCAATATCTCTGGAACTCTGTACATTTTCAAGAATTATTGATGGATTTGCTTTTACTTTATAAACGGCAACAATATCGAGGTATGCATCAAACGGACTACCATTCCAAGTGATTTTACCTCCTTCAATCACATCAAATTCTTTTTTAACAATATTTTTTAACACGTATTTTCCTTCTTTTACAATGTAGGTTCCATACATTTCAAATTTACCGGTTGTATTGATGTTAATATCTAAATATGCGTTTCCGCGACCTTTTAGATAAGAACCGGTTGCTTTGTCGATTACAATTCCGGCAAGTGCATCTGGTGTGACTTCTAAAAATATATTTAAAGTTAAGCCTTTTTGTTTAAAGATAATATCTTCGGGACGACCCAAATCTTCTTGATTTTCTTTAATAGAAGAAACAAAATGCACTAATTTATTATCTTCAATCGTATTTACATCGCTCAGTGGTACAATAAACTCTGTATTAGGATTGGTTTTAGCCGTAACATCAATAACCAATTCATCAGTTGGACCTTTTATTGTTCCGCCTCCATTAATATAAACCGCTCCGTAATAGAGGGATTCTTCTTTTTCTTTGGTATTTAAAACCAGTAGATTATCGGAATTTATTTTTAAATCTAAATTCCATTTTTTAAATTCTTTATGCGTTATTGTTCCGGTTAAGATTCCTTGCGTATTTTTTTCGGAATCTACAATAGTGGTCATATTAAAATCAAATGTTTGATTTAATAACGATATTTTTTGAGTGTCTGCAATATGATAATCTACATTTAAATATGGAAATTTTAACCCCGCATCACTTAAAAATAAAGTCCCATTCATATCCGGATTTTTAAGCAAGCCTTTTAAGGTTGTATTGCCATTTACAACACCGCGAATATCGGTTATGTTTTCTCCTCCTAAAGTCGTTAACGGACTTAACTGCAAATCATTTAACACAAGTGTTGCATCGATTAAATTTTCTTTTTTTGAAAAATCTATAATTCCAAAAGCATCTAATCGTTTTAGTTGATTATCTTGAATACTTGCTCTAAAATCATATTTTTGAAATTCTTTATCCATTTGAGATTTTAAAATTAAATCACCTTGATTTAAACCATTTACCATAAAACCGGTAATGTACATATCTATTTTTGGAATTGTTTTATTATTTATTGTTGTGTAATCAAAATTACCATCTACAATTCCTTTTAGGTCAAAATTATCTATATCAGGTGTGATTTTATCTAATAAAATATCCTTAAATTTTAGATGTAAATCTTTGTTTGTTTTATTTTTAATACGACCATAAAATGCCATTTTTTGCAAACCTGAAATTGCTTCGATTTTTTTAAATTCAAAATTGGTTAAATTGCTATCAAAAACCACTTTACTTTGTTTATCGTTATTAGGATTTATAAACCATTTTTGATCTTTAAAAAAGATTTCCGATTTTTTAAAACCAATAACCGATTTGTTATTTTTATCAATGGTATGATACAAACTTAAATCAAATGTTTCTGTCAATTTTTTACCACCAACAAAATTAGTTTGCATAAATAAGGTATCGTTTAAGGTTACGTTTACCAAGTTTAAATCGGCAATATTGTAGGTTTTAGAATCGATTTTATCGATACTTAAAATGGTATTATAAAGCGGGTTTTTATTATCGATTTTTAATCGGATTTTATCAATTATATTTTGATAAGCTTCAATTTTTGGAGATTTAAAGGTGAGTTCAAATTTATTTTTATCGGAATTTATTTTTCCACGTATATACGTATTTTTAGCAACTTTTACCTCAGGATAAAAAACACCGATTATTTTGTCGTAAATTTTAAAATTAAAGTTAAGGAATTGACCACTTGTTACAATTTCAGGTTGATAGTGCGTATATATACTTGCAAAGGAATTTTTTGCCAATGTAGGCAATTCCTTAAACTTAAATTTTCCGATTAATTTACCCGAAACAATATCTTTTGAATTAACGGTAAGTGTTCTAACCGAATCTTTAAACGAAGATGATATATCAAACTTTTTAAATTTATATGTATCTTTTTCATTAATGTATTCGGCATCCTTAAAGCTAATTGTTCCAACTACATCATCAATAGAATTACCCGTAACAGCAAATTTAATTTTTCCTTTTAAAATAGATTTTTGATGTTTGGTATATAAGTGCAGTTTTTTAAAATTGGCATAGGCCACATCTGCATTAAAATTATAGATATTTCTTTTTTTAGATAAATCTGCCAATCCTTTAAAAGTCATTTTTAAATTTGTGTCTTCTGCTAACATTTCACCTTTAAAATGTTGGTCTTTAATGTGTCCGTTTACATCAATATTTGTATAGGTGTAACCCTTATATTGGTGTTTTAAAATATGTCCTTTAAGGGAAGTATTTAAATTTTCTTTGGTAAATCCTTTTCCATTAATATCGGCTACCATCGAAAAATTTCCTACCAAAGAATCGTTTATTATTTTGCCTAATTTATAATCAATTAGTTCTATTTTTCCTTTGTATTTTGCATTATCTATATCATCTATTTCAGTAATTAATAAATCCGAAATACTCTTTCCTAATTCCGACTCAATTTCTAACTGAGCATCTACTTTTTTGGTTGTGATAAAAGATTTCCCTTTAAGGGAAAAACGGCCAAACATTTTAAAATTAGAAGGCAAAGTTTTACCAAGTAGATTTGGCAATAAATTTACCAAATTTTGATAATCGGATTCTAATTTATCTAAATCCGCATTTAATGCGAAGCCTTTTTCTCTATTTATAGCGTTGATAAAATGAAGATTTCCGTTTATGATAGCATTGTTATCAGATTTTAATTTTAAATTTTTCAAAACAAAATCATTTAAAACACCTTTAAAAGTCGTTGTAAAATGTATTTTATCTTTTGTGCCTAATTCATCATAAAAATGATGCAAATCTTGTAACGAAATATCTGCTTGAAGCACTTTTGCCGTAATTTGCACATTGTTGTTAAAATCATGCAAACCTTTTTCTTTATAATCGAAAACCATATCGGTTAACAACAAAGAACTATCGGTTTTTAAACTTGTATTTTTAAAAAGCATTTGCTGCGGCGTATAACTAAAATCCACATCAAAATCGGTTACTTTTATTTTATAATTATCTATAAAACTCACATCGCGAACCAATCCGTTAAAATTCTTTCCGTTAACGATAAAATCATCTACATAACCATTAATATTGTTGTAAAAAACTATTGGATCTTGTTGTTTATTTTCATCAAACAAATAAAAAGAAGAATTGGTTAAATCTATTTTTTTAGAAGTTAAAACAAACGGGACATAAGGTTTATTTGGATCATGTTCAGTAGTAAATTTATCACTAAAAATAGTTATATTTTGCTCACTTTCACCTTTATATGTTTTTAAAATAAAATCTAATTTGGTAATATGAATATCGCCGAGTTCCAATTTATTATCCATAATTTTTTTTACATTTAAAATGGATGTTCTTATTTTATCGGCTTTAATAAAAGGGAAATCGTGATGATCGTTAATTACAACACCAATTAATTTAATATCTTTAAGATTTGAGATATCTATTTTATCAATAAAAATCTGCGTATCGTATTTTTTATTAATGTATTTTGTGGCACGTTGTGCTAAATTATTTTGTACTGCAGGGATAGACAAAACACCAAACAAGAGCAATAATAACAGCAAAAAGGCTATTACAAATCGCTTTATTATTTTCTTTACTCTTTTTATGGTTTTATTTTTTTATTAATTTGTAAAAGTACAAATTTCGTGCCTATTATTTTGTATTTTTGCCGCGAAATGCAAAATAAAGATATTTACATATTAGCAATAGAATCATCGTGTGATGACACAAGTGCCGCTGTTTTAAAAAACGATAAAGTTTTAAGTAATATTGTAGCAAATCAAGAAGTACATCAAAAATATGGTGGTGTTGTACCGGAACTCGCTTCAAGAGCACACCAACAAAATATCGTTCCTGTTGTGCAACAAGCTTTAGAACAAGCAAAAATAAAAAAGGAACAACTAAGTGCCATAGCCTTTACTCGTGGTCCGGGACTAATGGGTTCTTTACTTGTTGGCACTTCATTCGCTACAACTTTCGCCATGTCGCTTGATATTCCGTTAATTGATGTTAATCATATGCAAGCACATATTTTGGCTCATTTTATTAAAACGGATGCACCGAATGATAAACCGAAATTTCCATTTATAAGTCTAACTATTTCGGGCGGACATACACAATTGGTACAAGTAAATTCGTATTTTGACTTTAAAATTTTAGGAGAAACAACCGATGATGCTGCAGGAGAAGCATTTGATAAATCCGCTAAAATTTTAGGTTTACCTTATCCGGGAGGACCATTAATTGACAAATATGCTAAAAACGGTAATCCGGAAGCTTATCCTTTTCCGATACCTAAAACTAAAAATGAATTGGATTTCAGTTTTAGTGGATTTAAAACCGCTGTTTTACGATTTATACAAAAAAACACTAAGGAAAATCCGGATTTCATCAAAGAAAATTTAGAGGATATTTGTGCTTCCATCCAAAATGGTATTGTTACTATTTTATTGAAAAAAATTGAAAAAGCCGTAAATCTTACAGGAATTAATCAAATTGCGATTGCCGGAGGAGTTTCTGCTAATTCGGAAATTAGAAAACAATTAATAAATACTTCCAAAATTAAAAATTGGCAAGTTTTTATTCCTCCTTTTGAATACACAACCGATAATGCAGCTATGATCGGAATTGTTGGTTATTTAAAGTTTATAAACGATTTTAAAGCCAACGAAAATAATCATTTGGCAACAGCACGATTGAAGGTAGAGGAAAATTAAACCATAAATTCACCACAATTTCTAATTTTATTAGATAATTTAATTCTTCATTCAATTTCAAAGAAATAAACACAAATCAAATCTAAAATCTGCAATCCATAAAAGGTTATTTTCTTTTTTTAGCACGAATCATTTGCTCTAACATATCCCACATTTCTTGCGGAATATCTTCTAGCATATTCATTTGTCCTGCTCCTTTAAGCCACTCTCCTCCATCAATAGTAATTACTTCACCATTAACATAGGCAGAAAAATCGGACATCAAATACGCTGCAAGATTGGCTAATTCTTGGTGTTCACCAACACGCCCAACAGGTACTTTTTTCTTCATATCAAATTTTTCCTTTAAATCGCCTGGCAACAAACGATCCCAAGCTCCTTTTGTAGGAAAAGGCCCCGGAGCAATTGCATTAAAACGAATGCCGTATTTTGCCCATTCCACCGCTAAAGATCTTGTCATTGCTAAAACTCCTGCTTTTGCAGTTGCACTTGGCACAACATAAGCCGAACCAGTCCAAGCATAAGTAGTAACAATATTTAAAACTGTTGCTTTTTCTTGTTTTGTGGCAATCCAATGTTTCCCGAAAGCCAAAGTACAATTTTTGGTTCCTTTTAGTACAATATCAATTATTGTATCAAATGCATTTGGTGATAATCTTTCTGTAGGACTAATAAAATTACCTGCAGCATTATTTAACAAACCATCTACTTTTCCAAAAGCATTTAGTGTTTCTTTTAATACATTCTCCACTTGTTGATAATCTCGTACATCACAAGCTACCGGCAATACTGTTCCTCCGGTAATTTCTTCTAATTCGGTTTTTGCTTTTTGCAGTTTTTCCATATTTCTGGAAGTAATAACTACTTTTGCTCCTAACTCTAAAAAATATTTAGACATTGCTTTTCCTAATCCGCTACCTCCTCCTGTAACCACAATTACTTGATTTTCAAGAGCTCCTTTGCACAACATTGGTTTTGTATAATTCATCTTATAAATTTTGTGTAAAAATAAGGGATTTTCTATTAATTTTAATGGTTTTAAAATTATTTCTTTAACAGCAAGAATACAAGTAAGATTGCAAAGCTCGCAAAGGATTATTATACAAAGTTACACTAAGAAAATATTTTAACACATAAAATTCAAAACTCATAATTCATAACTCATAATTCAAAACTCATAATTCATAACTCATAATTCTAAAATCTACAACCAACAATCTTCCTGTTAATAACTTCCAAAATTTCATCTTTAAAATTTAACTGAATTTAGTAAATTAGCGGTTTGAGATTATAGCAATAACCTAACACTATTTCCTGTAAAATATGGCAAAAGAAACCAAATATACCGAAGATAATATTCGTTCATTAGACTGGAAAGAGCATATTCGTATGCGTCCCGGAATGTATATTGGTAAACTTGGTGATGGTACTGCTCCTGATGATGGAATTTACATTTTAATCAAAGAGGTTTTAGACAATTCTATTGATGAATTTGTTATGGGAGCCGGAAAAACTATTGAAATTACCCTAAAAGAAAAAACCGTTACCGTTCGCGATTACGGTCGTGGTATTCCTTTAGGAAAAGTGGTTGATGTGGTTTCTAAAATGAATACAGGTGGAAAATACGACTCTAAGGCATTTAAAAAATCGGTTGGTCTTAACGGAGTTGGTACCAAAGCAGTAAATGCTCTTTCCTCCTATTTTAAGGTACAATCCGTAAGAGAAGGTAAAACTAAATATGCCGAATTCTCAAAAGGTGAACTCACTTTTGAAAGCGACATAGAACCTTCATCTCTACGAAAAGGTACCAAAGTTACTTTTATTGCCGACAAAGAAATTTTTCACAACTACAAATACCGTAACGAGTACATTATTAAAATGATACAAAATTACGTGTATCTAAATACCGGTTTAACCATTACTTTTAATGGTGAAAAATATTTCTCGGAAAACGGATTAAAAGATTTATTGGAAGATAATATTCCGGAAGAATCTCAATTATTTCCTATTATACATCTAAAAGATGAAGATATTGAAATTGCTTTAACATACAGCAAAGCACAATATTCTGAGGAATACTATTCCTTTGTAAACGGACAGCATACCACACAAGGTGGAACGCATCTAAATGCTTTTAAAGAAGCATTAGTTAAAACCATACGGGATTTTTTTGGTAAAAATTACGACACATCAGATATTAGAAAATCCATCGTTGCAGCAATTAGTATTAAGGTAATGGAACCTGTTTTTGAAAGTCAAACCAAAACCAAACTCGGCTCTACCGAAATGGGTGGCGACTTACCAACAGTAAGAACTTTTATCAATGATTTTGTAAAACACCGCTTTGATAACTACCTGCATAAAAATCCGGATGTAGCCGAGAAAATTCAAAAGAAAATTCTACAAGCCGAAAAAGAACGTAAAGAACTCTCCGGAATACGAAAACTTGCCAGAGACAGAGCTAAAAAAGCAAGTTTACACAACAAAAAATTACGTGATTGCCGTATTCATCTAAGTGATATGAAAAAAGAAAATCGCTTGGATACCTCCATTTTTATTACTGAGGGAGATTCCGCCAGCGGTTCCATCACAAAATCACGTGATGTAAACACACAAGCCGTTTTTAGTCTAAAAGGAAAACCATTAAACTCATACGGTTTAACAAAAAAAATTGTTTACGAAAACGAAGAATTTAACCTACTTCAAGCTGCTTTAAACATAGAAGACAGTATCGAAAATTTACGCTATAACAACATTATTATTGCTACGGATGCCGATGTTGACGGAATGCACATTCGTTTATTATTAATCACATTTTTCTTACAATTCTTTCCGGAAGTGATTAAAGAAGGTCATTTATATATTTTAGAAACACCTCTTTTTAGAGTACGTGATAAAAATCAGACTTTCTATTGCTATTCGGAAGAAGAAAAACAACAAGCTATAAAAAAACTAAAAGGAAAGCCGGAAATTACGCGATTTAAAGGTCTTGGTGAAATCTCTCCAAACGAATTTAAACATTTTATAGGTAAAGATATGCGTTTAGCACCGGTGATGCTCGATAAAGAAAATCCGATACCTACAATGTTAGAATTTTATATGGGAAAAAACACCCCTGATCGACAAAAATTTATCATTGAGAATCTAAAATTTGAAGTCGATTTAATTGAGGAATAAAGATAGTTACGTCCATACAGCCATAATAAAATAGTTTAAAAAACTTTATTAAAGTTATTATCCTAATGCAAGAAGAAAACCAAAACAACGAACAAAACAACAACCAAGAAACCATTACCAAAGTAACAGGAATGTATAAAGAATGGTTTTTAGATTATGCCAGTTACGTAATTTTAGAACGTGCCGTTCCTGCTTTGGATGACGGACTAAAACCCGTACAACGACGTATCATGCAGTCTATGAAAGATTTAGATGACGGACGTTACAATAAAGTTGCCAATCTCGTTGGGCATACTATGCAATACCATCCGCATGGTGATGCCAGTATTACCGATGCAATGGTGCAAATCGGTCAAAAAGAATTGCTTATCGATATGCAAGGAAACTGGGGAAACGTACTCACCGGAGACCGTGCCGCTGCCGCTCGTTACATTGAAGCTCGTCTTTCTAAATTTGCTCTTGAAGTCGTTTTTAATCCAAAAACTACCAAATGGCAACAATCATATGACGGCAGACGTAAAGAACCGGTAAATCTTCCGGTAAAATTTCCATTGCTTCTCGCACAAGGTACTGAGGGAATTGCTGTTGGACTTTCCACCAAAATCCTGCCTCATAATTTTAATGAATTAATAGACGCTTCCATAAAGTACCTTAAAGGAAGAAGTTTCACTTTATATCCTGATTTTTTAACCGGAGGAATCGCCGATATATCCAATTATAACGACGGAAAACGTGGAGGAAAAGTACGCGTTAGAGCCAAAATAAAACAACTCGATAAAAAAACGTTGGTTGTAACCGAATTGCCTTTCGGAAATACAACAGGCTCATTAATTAATTCCATTATAAAAGCCAATGAAAAAGGCAAAATAAAGATCAAAAAAATTGAAGATAATACGGCTGCCGAAGTAGAAATACGCATTCATTTGCCTGCCGGAGTATCGCCTGACAGAACAATTGATGCTCTATATTCTTTTACTAATTGTGAAATTTCCATCTCTCCATTATCTTGTGTTATTGAAGACAATAAACCTATTTTTATAGGTGTTACGGAAATGCTAAAATTATCTACCGACCAAACTGTTGGGTTAATTAAACAAGAACTCGAAATTCAATTAAACGAATTACAAGAAAAATGGCATTTTGCTTCCTTAGAACGTATTTTTATCGAAAACCGTATCTATCGCGATATTGAAGAAGAAGAAACTTGGGAAGGTGTTATCCAAGCAATAGACAAAGGATTAAAACCACATATTAAACACTTAAAACGTGCCATTACCGAAGAGGATATCACTCGGTTAACCGAAATTCGCATTAAAAAAATATCAAAATTCGATATCGATAAAGCAAAACAAAATATTGAAGCTTTGGAAGCCCAAATCACCGAAGTAAAACATCATTTAGAGCATTTAGTCGATTATGTAATCGAATATTTTAAAAATTTAAAAGCCAAATACGGTAAAGGTAAA
>Ga0256840_1001408_pt1 | contig 22661 bp, 20 predicted proteins | sample 355202metaG_FD_185969 | JGI IMG/M metagenome (GOLD analysis project Ga0256840, IMG submission 185969) | Hydrothermal vent microbial communities from Mid Atlantic Ridge, Atlantic Ocean - 355-202 | ecosystem: Environmental > Aquatic > Marine > Hydrothermal vents | place: Atlantic Ocean: Mid...
AACTAATTTTATGATAGATCAAATCAAAAATCAACAATGGGATTGTTTTAGAGATTAAAGACTAGAACATGTGAAATTATGTATTTAAACTTGACAGGTCAAAACATATCAACCCCGCGATATAATATCGAGATTTGGGTTATACACTGCAGTAAACTAATCTTATTAATTACAGCGGGTCAATTGACTTGTCAATTTGTACACATTTATAATGATAGGCTAGTTTTGAAAAAGAGTACGATAAAAACATGAATGAGTTAATTGCCTCACAAGGCATAAGTTTTACCTCCATTTCTCGTGGAATAATTGGCATGATTTCCCTTATCGCCATCGCCTATATCTTTTCCTCTGATCGAAAAAATATTTCTTGGAAAGTTGTGGGAATAGGCTTATTAATGCAGTTGATTATTGCGGTTGGGGTTTTATATGTTCCTGCCATTAAAGGAACCTTTGAATTTATAGGTCATCGCTTTGTTGATGTTATGGAATTTACCAAAGCAGGCACTCGTTTCTTATTCAACTCATTTGCAACTGGGAAAATAGAATCACCATTAGTCAATTTTGCCGTTATGATATTGCCTACTATTATCTTTTTCTCTGCCCTAACATCGGTTTTATTCTTTTTAGGGATTATTCAAAAAATTGTTAAAGGACTTGCCATTATATTAACACGAGCCCTGAATATATCTGGTGCGGAAAGTTTATCAGTGGCGGGCAACATATTTTTAGGACAAACCGAAGCGCCTTTGATGATTAAAGCCTATCTTGCCAAGATGAACCGCTCAGAAATTTTATTGGTCATGATTGGTGGCATGGCAACCGTTGCAGGTGGTGTATTAGCTGCTTATGTTAGCTTTTTGGGTGGCGATGACTTAGCCCAACAAGCTTTTTATGCCAAACACTTATTGAGTGCTTCGGTTATGGCAGCCCCTGGAGCTATTGTCGTTGCCAAAATATTAATGCCACAAACAGAAAAAATTGACAGTAACATTGAAGTCACCAAAGAAACGGTTGGATCAAACTTTTTAGATGCCATGGCAACAGGCACATCAGAGGGTTTAAAATTAGCCATGAATATTGGTGCAATGCTGTTAGTATTTTTTGCTTTTATTGCCATGGGCAATTACATTTTAGAAAAAATCGGTGGCTACACCCGTTTTATTGACTGGCTTGGTGTTTTAGCTGTCGCAGCGGCTTTTACTTACTACAAAAAAGCCAACAAAACCCCAATCAAAACATTTTTGACGTCTTTTTTCGTTACTTTACTCATCGTTGTGTTTTATCGTTATTTACGCGTACACCTTAACGACGTCAATATTTTGACTAGTGTTTTCCCTTTTATGGATTCAAATCCTGAAGAGTTTGTTCCAGGCACTTATGAATTAACCCACACCATTAATCAATGGGTGGCTGCGCATACCAATTACCAGAAATTATCGATGGAATTTATACTGGGATATACCTTTGCTCCTCTTATGTGGCTCATTGGTGTTGCCAAAGAAGACATGACTATACTCGGTCAATTATTAGGAATCAAATTAATTGCATCAGAATTTGTTGCCTACATCAACCTAGCTGACTTTAAAGATGTTGCGCAACAAACACATATCCATTACCAAAAATCCATTATGATAGCCACTTACATGCTGTGCGGATTTGCCAACTTTGCCTCAATCGGCATTCAAGTTGGCGGTATTGGACAACTGGCACCCAATCAACGTAAGCGCCTATCCGAATTTGGCATGAAAGCCCTACTCGGTGGCATGTTGGCGTCATTATTATCAGCTAATATAGCGGGTATGTTGGTTGGGTAAGTTGGGTTATGCATGAAAGAAGATGTTTATTTAATCGATGCCAGTATTTATATTTTTAAGAGTTATTTTTCTTATGGTGATGAGTTTGTAGCATCTGATGGTGCACCAATTAATGCCGTTTATGGGTTTACTCGATTTTTATCGCAATTTATTCACCAGACTAAAGCCAAATATATTGCCTGTTGTTTTGACGAATCACTGGAAACTTCTTTTCGCAATGAAATTTACCCTGACTACAAAGCTAATCGAGAGCCAGCTCCTCCTAGTTTGAAAAGACAATTTAAACTCTGCCAAGAAGTAGCAAATATTATGGGTGTTGCCACGTACCGAGATGGTTATTATGAAGCCGATGATTTAATTGGCACTTTGGCACAACACTTTCAAGCCAAAGAACAGCCTGTTTATATCATATCTGCTGATAAAGACTTAGCACAATTAATTAAAGACAATGACAAATGGTGGAACTATGGAAAAGACTTTCCTTTTTCACCTGCTGATGTATTTGAAAAATTTGGCGTTCATCCGCATCAAATTGCAGATTTTTTAGCTCTAACTGGCGACAGTGTGGACAATATTCCAGGTGTGCCCGGCATCGGCGCAAAAACTGCAGGTATTTTACTTAATCATTTTAAAACACTGGATGCAATTATCGCCAGAAATCAAGAAATTAAGTACCTAAGTTTTCGAGGAGCAAAGTCTTGCCAAAAGAAAATTGCCAACAATATTGATGCTGCCAAACTGGCAAAAAAGTTGACGGTTATAAAACAAGACATTGAACTTGATAATTTCGCTTTAACCAGAAAAGAACTGGATTCTAGCCGAACAATAAAACTTTTTGAGTACCTTAATTTTGGTCCATTGTTACGAAGAAAGATTCTTGAGGTTGCTGATATTTAATTTCCCAAACCAACCTTTGCTGTGCTAAAATTCTGAAATAATAACAAAATAGTAGAGTTTTCTTATGCCAAAAATTCAAATCCTAGTCGTCGATGATGAACCTGATATTTTACAGCTTTTAAAAATCTCACTTAATCGAATGGGGTTAACTGTTTATACGGCTGCAACAATCGGCGCAGCTAAAGTTGAACTGGATAAAGTCTCTTTTCATTTTTGCTTAACCGACATGAAACTGCCCGACGGCAATGGCATTGAACTGGTTGAATATGTCAATGAAAAATACCCTAACACTCCTATCGCAATAGTAACTGCTTACGGAACCATCAGCCATGCCGTAAATGCCTTGAAAAAAGGGGCTTTTGATTTTATTACAAAACCCATTAGTATTGAGGTTCTACGTAACTTGGTCGCCAACGCCATTAATCAATCCAACTCAACACAAACAACCGCAGAAATATCAGGACCAACTCAATTATCAGGCAACTCAGATTACATTAAAAGCATTAATTCTACCGTAACAAAATTGTCAAAATCTCAATCTTATGTTTATATTGAAGGCGACAAAGGCACATCGAAAAAACTTATTGCTGAGTGTATTCATAACCTTTCTCAACGAAGAAGTGAACAATTTTTCTCTTTTGATTGCAATGAGAAACATCAAGATTTAACCGATTTATTTGGAAACAGTACAAATAATGATTTATTCGCAGATGCCAACGGAAGCACGCTCTATCTTGAAAACATTGATTGCCTTTCTCTTCCTAATCAAGAAAAACTTTACACTATTCTCATTAAGAAACAAATTAAACAAGCCAATTCAAGTCAGACGCTAAATCTCGATATTCGGCTAATCTGTTCAAGCAGCACTCCGCTAAACTTGAAAACGGCACAAGGCAGTTTTAAACAAAGTTTATTTGATCGAATTAATATAATCAATATAAAAACTAAAGCCTTGGCTGAACATTGTGAAGACATTCCCATCATCGCCAAAGAAATTATCAATAAATACGCAAAGCAATGGCAACAATTGCCTTGCAAAATTGATTCGCAAGCTCTACACAAACTCTGTTTATACGATTTTCCAGGGAATATTCTTGAACTCAAACTCATCTTAGAAAAGGCTACCACCTTATGTGATAACAGCATAATCAGGGAAAGCAACTTAGGTCTTGATATTGAAAAAGAGGACTCTCAACCAACACTTATTTCTCAAAGACACGATAAAAATCTTGAAGAATATATTGAAGAAATAGAAATACAAGAAATCACCAAAGCATTAGAGTTAACCAATAACAATAAGACTGCAGCTGCCAAAGTGCTGGGTATTAGCTTTCGAGCGCTGCGTTATCGTGTTAAAAAACTGGGTTTAGATTAATCCCAAATCCCGATATAGAGAACACGATTATAGCACAACTCATTGATACACCTAGAAAACCAATAAAAAGCTTCATCACCAATATTAGATATGATGTTTTGACCTGTCCATCCTAATCTACGTGGATTAGGATGGACAGGTCAAAACATCATATCTAATAAGGCAACTTGCGGTTAACCCAATTAACTATTAAACCTAAAGCTGCCAAAGTCCAAACAATAATCGAGCCACTGGGCAAATCCCAAACAACGGATAACAGCAGACCAAAAAAGTAACCGCCGGCTCCAAGAGATAAACCAATAATCGTTCTTTTCTTAATACTTGTAATTCTTCGGGTTGCAAGTGCGGGAATTATCAAACTAGAAAAGACCAAATAAACCCCAACCAACTGTACCGAAGCGGTAACAGCTATGGCAAATATTAAATAAAATACCGTGTTGTTTTTAGGATTTCTAAAAACGTAACGCAGCGACAAAACAACCGCACTGATCACTGCCAATAAGGTTAATTGGGTATTATCCACCCATAAAATCTGTCCGGTTAAAATGTCCTTAAGGTGTTCACCCGCTTGTGGATTACCCGCGAGCAACAATAAACCACCAGTGGCAGATAGAATAAAAATAACCCCAATAAATGCTTCTAAAGCATCATGGAAATGCCGTTCTAACCAGCCTAAAAATACAGCACCAGTTAAGGCACTAGCCAATGCCACTAATTGTATTTGCCAGCCCGACAACTCATAACCTGAAGTATGAGCCGCTATTAAACCAAGTCCTGCAATTTGAGCAATGGCTAGGTCAATAAAAATAATGCCACGTTTGAGTACTTCTTGCCCCAATGGTACATGTGTTGTCAGAACCAAGATTCCGGCAATAAATGCAGGAATCAAGATGCTCCATTCGACCCCTAAGAAGGTCACCTAACCACCTCTACCATACGGTTAATCGTATCATCAATTAAGCCAAATAAATCGCTAGCATTTTTGGTGCCTCCGATGGTAAAAGGCAGTTCAACAGCAGGAATATCGGTGCGTTTATTCAGCCATTTAGCAGACTTTGGATTTTGATAAGCGGCAAAAATAATCATATCGACTTTATTATTTTTGGCAATCTTAATCAATTTAGATAAGTGGTCAGCGGTCGGTGGTACGCCTGGCTTGGGTTCTAAATAGGCAATAATATCCATGTCCAACCAGTTGCTTAAATAAATCCAACTTTTATGGTGGGCAATTATTTTGCGTCCTTTTAAAACTTTGGCTTGTTTTTGCCATTTCTTTATCGATTCATTCCACTGGCTTAAAAATTCTTTTGTGTTTTGTTGGTAAAATTCAGCATTATCGGCATCCAGTTGTTGCATGCGTTCGGATAATTTTTTGGCAATTTCTGCCATTCTACGAGGATCGCTTTGCACATGGGGATTACCGCTGGCATGAACATCGCCTTGCGAACGATCAATTCGTGTTGGTTTATCCAATAATTTGACAAACGAAGTGGCAATAAAATTGCCTGATTGACCTGACAAAATTTTCTTATTGGCAGACTTGCGTAATAACAAAGGCAACCAACCAATTTCCAACTCAGCACCCGTACAAACCAAAAGGTCGGCTTTGCGAATTTTAGCAATTAGTGACGGACGAGCTTGAATAAAATGTGGGTCTTGTTTGCCATGAGTGGCGGAAAAAGCTTTGATTTTATCTTTGCCAATTTCCGTAGCTAGTGCTGCCCATTCAGGTTCGCAAGTGAAGATATTGAGTTTGGCAAAACTTATGCCAGTAAAGAGGGTTAATGTCATGAGTAGTATTTTTTTCATGTTATTCTCCTAAAATTGGTGTGCGCCATGGCTGCCCATGGAATAGGTGTATTGGAAAGTCCACTGTGCTGGATTGAGTCGGTCTATTTTATCGCTGTATTGAATGCGCCAACGGGTAAATTCACTGGGCAACCACTCCACCATCAGTGAGTTTTGGGTTTGGCTGCCATCGGCTAATAACCCCGCATCGACAAGGCGACTCAAATTAAGACTGTTATTATTTGCCGAAATATTATCGTGTCTAATACCTGCGCGCCAATTCGGTTTAAACAACCAAGCCACCTCGCCATACCAACCATTTTGATTGCCATCATAATCAACCAAGTCTTCTCCTAAAGTACCATCTTCATTGCGCTCGAAGTATTCAAACTGAAATTTAACATTTTGTAGTTTATTGTTGCCATTGGGTGCCCATTTGTAAACAAAATCAAGGGCTTTAATGTCACTATCACCAGTAAAAGCATAATCAGGATTGCCATCCAAACCTTCGCGTTGCTTTACCGAAGCACGCCAATAACTCAAACCCAATTGCCACGAACTGCTGTAACCAATATCACCACCAGTGGTCACAAATGCCGTTTGCGAACCAAAAACATTGTGTTCACCTGATGCTGGAAAACCTAAAGCATTGCCCAACTCTAAGCCTGCCTCTAAGTAAAAATCCGTGGGTAAAAGCATGGATAATTGCAAACCATCATTTTTCAATTGACTGCCAAATAAGGCTTGATAAATCAATGGAGCTTGAGCAAAATCCCATGCATGCGCATGTTGTTCATTTAAGTAACCCAAAGCGGAAAAATAACGTCCTCCTTTTAAAGTCATGCCATAAGGCAAGGATAAGGTTTGAAAAAATAGCTCCTCAATTTCAACGGCAGTTTCACCCGCATCATTGGCAAAAGCAATGGTGGCTTGACCGTAAAATTTATCGTCAATATTGGCAGATAACGTCAGTTCCGACTCGCCAAGATTAAAGCCCTCAGGTTCAACACCTGCCTCAGGACCGATGACAAAACCCGGAAAGGTTAAACCATCCACTTTATGGGCATAATCCACGTATCGTCCATCAAAGATAAGACTCAATGCAGGATTAAAGGCATTGGCATTGCTTGTTTGGCTAGTCTCTGCGATGATTGTATCGGCTTGTGGAATTTCTTCAATCTGTTGCGATTGTTGATTGATTTTGTCTTCTGCAGCTTGCAAGCGCGTTTCAAGTGCGGTAATTTTTGTTTCGTATTGTTGTTTCATTGCCATAATTTCAGCACGTATCGCTTGCAAATCATCGTTTGCAAAACCAACGGACGAAATCAACAACAACAACAAAACTGTTGTGTATTTGATTTTCATGTTTTTTCCTAAATTTGTTTACTTAATTGTTCAGTAAGTCAAAAGCTTACTGGAATTTTTTTGACAAATTAGGCAATAGGTGGTGCGCGCGAAAAATAGTTGAGTTCAACAGCTAAATCGGTAACAAAAACTGTTATGGTTTCAGGTTGAATAAGATTAACAGTAACAACATTCAAAACAATGCTGTCAATGTCTATTGCCGTATCAACCGAATTGATGCATAACAAACAACTGTTATCTGCATTGGGATTGAGGTGTTCGGCTTTATGAGTGGTGTTGGCAACTTGAGCCAGTAGAAAAATAGCGACAAATAAATTGGGTAATAACCACGAAGCTTTGGTTATTTTTGTCCACTTCAATTTATTGAGTAATTTCATTCCCTCTTTATAAACCTCAGGTTTAATGATGTCAAGGCTTTACCAACTCTTTTTTTCTGGGTGGCTTTAATCTTCTTCTTTATCGATAATTTTTGATAAAAAAGTGACAATCTTTTTCTTTACTTTTGGGTGAAATAACAGGCGAAAATGGTTGGTGTTTTCGGTGGTGTGGTGGTTTATCCAATCGGCTTGAGTTTCATCAAGGGCTACGGTTCCATCATTAGGTTGGGGTAATTTTGTCACTAATCGTGCAATGCCAACGCTGTTGGATGTTCCCGCAATCATATAAGATTTTCGAAAGACTTGAGGATTAACGACACCATTGGTTAACGGTTCAGTGGCGTATTTGAGCATCCAGCTTGTCCATTTTTTTTCACTCATGGCTTTTGCCGTACGTGAGCCATTAATGGGAGAGCCCAACATGATTAACTTGCCTGTTTTGACAATGTTAGGAAGACTTCTCATGGATAAAATGCCACCCATAGAATGAACGACTAAATGTACGGTATCTTCTTTGCGTGAATTAACAAAAGCAGTTAGCTTTTGCATATTGAAGTCAAATGGTCGTTTGGTTGTCTTGTAGCCAAAACGGTAAACTTTATAACCTTTTTGAGTCAAATGTTTTGCAATAAAGTGAAAAGACCAGCGACTCATCCACAAGCCGTGAACAAGCACAACAGCTTGTTCATTAATTGGTTCGCTAGTTGGTTGGTTGTTATTCATCTGCCTCAGAATCTTCTTCAACTTCAGGATAGATTGCTTGGACATGAACTTCTGCTAATTGGCTAGCAGGAATCTCTGATGGAGCAGAGGTCAATGGACAACTTGCCGAAGAAGTTTTTGGAAAAGCAATAACATCACGTATAGAATCAACACCACACATTAATGCAGCCATTCTATCTAAGCCAAGTGCGATTCCGCCGTGAGGAGGACAACCGTATTGTAAGGCTTCGAGTAAGAAGCCAAATTTGGCTTCGGCATCTTCTTTGCTGATACCTAGTAATTCAAGCACAGCCGATTGTACGCCTTGGTCATGGATACGAATCGATCCACCACCTAATTCTACGCCATTCATGACGATGTCATAGCCTTTAGAAATGGCTGTACCAGGATTGTCACGTAACTCTTGCTCAGTTCCTGTTGGGGCAGTAAAAGGGTGATGAATGGCATCCCAGCGTTTTTCGTCTTCGTTCCAATCAAACATAGGGAAATCAACAACCCAAAGTGGTTGCCAACCTTCCTTAACCATGTCTAAGTCCTTGCCAACTTTTAAGCGCAACTCACCCATGTATTGAGTAACGGTGGTGTAATCTCCCGCACCAAAGAACAATAAATCGCCATTTTGCGCGCCTGTTTTTTCTAAAATAGCGGTTAAAGAATCATCATCAAGGAATTTTACAATCGGGGATTGCAAACCATCACGCCCCGTTTCTTTGGCATTGACCTTTATCCAAGCAAGCCCGCGTGCGCCAAATTTAGCCACAAACGGTGCATAATCATCAATTTGTTTGCGTGACATGGCAGCACCGTTTGGTATTTTCAAAATTGTCACGCGACCCTTTGGATCGTTGGCAGGGCCAGAAAAGACTTTAAATTCAACATTTTTAACAGCATCTGCCACATCAACAAGTTCTAAATCAATACGCATATCAGGTTTATCTGAGCCAAATCGTTGCATGGCTTCGGCATAGGTCATGCGTGGGAATGGATTGGGTAAATCCACATCCAAAACTTTTTTATAGGCATCACGTATCATTGGTTCTGCCATGTTCAAGATGTCTTCTTGGTCGACAAATGCCATCTCAATATCGAGTTGAGTAAATTCGAGTTGTCTATCAGCACGTAAATCTTCATCACGAAAACAACGCGCGACCTGATAGTATTTATCCATGCCTGACATCATCAATAATTGTTTAAATAACTGTGGGGATTGTGGCAGGGCAAAAAATTTGGCTTGTTGTGTGCGCGAAGGCACAAGAAAATCGCGTGCTCCCTCAGGTGTTGCCTTGGTAAGAATCGGTGTTTCCATATCAAGGAAATCTTGATTATCTAAATGGTTTCGTAAAGTGCTGATAAGCTTACTGCGAAGACGCATGTTTTTTTGCATTGCTGGGCGACGCAAATCAAGGTAACGGTATTTTAAACGAACCGCTTCGGTGGCTTCTTCATCCATCATAAACGGTAAAGGTTTTGATTTGTTTAACACTTCGTAGTTATCCACAACCACTTCAATTTTGCCTGACTTTAAATTTGGATTGGCTTGCCCTTCTGGACGATTACGCACATGTCCTTTGACATGTAAACAGTATTCATATCGTGCGTCTTCAGCAATTTTGAATGCATCGGCATTATCGGGTTCAACCACCACTTGTAAAATGCCTGAATGGTCACGCAAATCAATAAATATGACCCCACCATGGTCACGGCGTTTATCCACCCATCCACACACTTCAACTTGTTGGTCTAATTTTTGTTCTGTAACATTGCCACATAGGTCACTACGCATTGCTTTTTCCTGATTATTAAGTTTTTTAACGAACCGCTAATTTTACTGTTTCTTGCCAGTATTTATAGTTTTTTAAAGAGAATCGGTCGAAAAATGCCGTATTGAATGGATTAATGATTTATAAATCGCGAATGACTCGAAATCCTATGTGCGAATAAGCGCTCTCAGCGTTTAGTTTTTCTTCATGTATGGCTTGGTTGGATTGTTGGCCATGATACCAAGAACTGCCCATTGCAATGGGAGTGTTGCAGTTGCCAGATGAGCAAGAAACCCATTCGCTTACGTTGCCTTGAATATCGTAGAGACCATTTTGTTGTTTGGAAAAGTTGGCTACAGGAGCCGTGTGTTTGTAGTTATCATTACAGTCATAATTACTTTCTTTATTGCGAATTTTATCACCTTCTTTTCCTGCAAGATTACCAGATTTGCATGGCTTAAAGTTTTTATTGGCATCTGCATACATAAGTATCCATTCGTTTTTTGTGGGTAATCGATAGTTGTTTCCTGTTTCTTTTGATAACCATTTTGTGAAAGTGCTAGCATCGGCTTGTGTAATGCAGACAACAGGGTGGTTGTCGTTTTGAGTAAAGAAATGTTTCTTCCACGTTTTTTTGCTAAAAAATGAACCGCCACCTCCTTTTTGTTTGCACTTGGCAGCAATACGGTTGGTTGCATCACTGAATTCTTTATACTGTTCTCGGGTTATTTCTGTGGTTGAAACGGCTAAATCAGGGGTGATTAAGATGGTTTCAATATTTTTTTCATCTAATAGAATCTCGCCAATTTTTGGTTTTTGTTTTAGTTGTGCTTGGGTAGTGAGTTCGGCAATAAGCGCATTATTAGGGTCTATTGTTTTAACAACTTTGGCTAGAGATTTTACTTTTTCAACAGAGAAACGATCAGAAGAAATATCCAATTTTTTTATGGTAGCAATCAAGTCCGTGTTTTGAATCTTATGTTTACGGTTTGAAAATTTGGTTTTGGTATTGAACCTATTGAGTGAACGAGCGTGTTTCAAAGCGGTATTAAATTTATATTTCAGTAGGGCATTTTTTATCAGTTGATAGTATTTGCCTCCAATATTTTCAATGCCTTGCATGGCACGCTTATTTTCAGGGTCGCTCTTGAATACTTGCAACAATTGATCGGTTGCGTTGTTGTTTTTTGGGCGAGAGAGTTGGTATTTTTCAATATTTTGAAAAGCAACGGTTAATAAATTCTCATTACTTTCTGCTGTTGAGCTAAGCTCTGCAGCATCTGTTGTTACTTGTTGTTGTGAAATCAAATCAGTCGGGGTGTTTTCTTCCGTTTTTACGTCTGATTCTTCTTTTAATTCTGAGTTATTGGTGGGGAGTTCACTGTTATTATCAGCGGTCAATGCCGGGAGTTGCTCTTGGTTTTCTGATGCAAATCCATCTTTAAGAATAACCTGTTGAGTCGCTGGTTTTCGAGTTGGTTTTTGTTCAGGAGTCAGTGTTGTTTTGTTTGCTGTTTCGGGGTTAATTGTTTTTGAGTTTTGTGTAGGAGCTGCGACAAGCTCAGTGGTTTTTTGGGGTTTGGAAATTGCAGTTTTGGGTTCAACCGAAGATTTGTTGAGTGAAAACACACCAATCACTAACAACAAAAGAAAGATAGGTATAAACCATTTTAAGTGTTTTTTTGCATCACCAGTCAGTACGTGCTGAATTGATTCATTGGTTCGTTGTAAGGGGCTTGTTGGAATCTTTTGAAGTGCCTGTTTTAACTCTGACATGGATTGATAGCGCTCTTCGGGCAGTTTGGCTAAACATTTATCAATAAGTTTTTGCCAGTGCCGCATTTTAGGAGGCAGTTGAGGCGGTTCGGTACTGACATGATCCACTAAAATTGAGATGCTTTCATCGCCATCAAAGGGCACTGTTCCGGTAAGTCTTTCATAAATGACAATGCCTAAACTATAAACGTCCGTTTGTGGGCTAACCTTGAGTGAACGCGCTTGTTCGGGACTCATGTATTGTGCCGATCCAACAATTTGGTGTTCTTGCGTCATTCGCGTGCCATCTTTTGACACAGCGATACCAAAATCTGCAATTTGAACGTTACCAAATTTATCGAATAATAAGTTTTCAGGCTTAATGTCGCGGTGAATAACGCCGCGCTGGTGAGCAAAAGATAAACCATCGCACACAGACATAAGCAATTTAATGAATTCACTTTCATCTGCTAGAATATAATCGGAAAAATCACCATGATTCAGGTACGGCATGGTGAAAAATATTTCCCCTTTTGAGGTTTGTCCAATATTGTAAATATTGATAATGTTTGGGTGATCAAGCTGGGCTATTGTCTTAGCTTCGTGTTTAAAGCGTTGAACATCCAAGTCATTTTTTGCAATTTCAATGCGCATGACTTTAACAGCAATTTCTCTTTTCAAAGAAATTTGCTCTGCCAAATAGACCACAGACATACCACCTTCACCAATCTCACTGATGATGCGCAAGCCTGGAATCTTAAGGTCTATCTTGTTTAAGTTTTTAAGTCTTTTTGTATCCAAGTTTCTATCCTGTTCGAGCTTTTATTCTATGCTAAATGTTTTTTTATTCCAATAATATTGAGTGTTTAAAGGCACTCTTTGCATTTAAAATTACAAAATTAGCGTAATTATGAAAGTGTTTTAGTGCTGCATGGTAAAATAGGGCAGTTTTAAGCAAGGCTCTCATGTCGGATGGATATTACAAATTTTAGAAAAGACTACACAAAATTCGGATTAACGAGAAAGGATTTAAACAGCAATCCTTTTGAGCAATTTAATCAGTGGTTCGGACAAGCGCAAAGTGCTCAAATAAATGAGCCCAATGCCATGAGTCTTGCTACGGTTAACGAAAATTCACAGCCGTCGATCAGGACTGTTTTACTGAAAATATTTGATGATAAAGGCTTTGTGTTTTTTACCAATTACAACTCTGCAAAAGCTCAGGATATAGCGCACAACAATAATGTGGCATTGTTATTTGCCTGGTTGGATTTAGAAAGGCAAGTGCGGATTTCAGGGAAAGTTGAAAAAATCAGTCAAGCAGAATCGTTTGCCTATTTTACTTCTCGCCCCAAAGGTTCGCAGTTAGGGGCGTGGATTTCTCCTCAATCAAAAATTATTGAATCTCGCGACTTTCTCAAGCAAAAATTAGCCGAAATGAAGTCAAAATTTTCCTCAGGTAAAATTCCTCTGCCAAGTGCGTGGGGTGGTTATCGGGTTGTTCCTGAAAAATTTGAATTTTGGCAAGGTCGTAGCAGTCGCTTACACGATAGGTTTGTTTACCAAAAAGAGGATGGAAAATGGACTATTCACCGATTAGCACCATGAAAAAACTTTACAACAGCCAAGCGATTAAACACATTGACCGTTGTGCGGCTGGTTATTTAAAAATCAGCAGTTTTGAGTTAATGCAACAAGCTGCCCAAGCTGTTTATAGCTATGTTCAACACGAAGAAAAAATCTTGATTGTGACTGGTGTAGGCAACAATGCGGGTGATGGATTTGTTATGGCAACATTGGCATTGGAAAATCAACAGCAAATCCAAGTATGGAGTTTAGTCACTGTTGACAAGTTACCAGCCGATGCAAAAAAAGCAGCGCAGCTTTACAAAGCAAAAGGCGGTGAAATTATTTATGAAGCACCCATAGAGCCTTTTAATTGTGTTGTTGATGCTATTTTTGGCACAGGTTTGAATCGAAAAGTGGGTGGAGAATTTGCCTCTGCTATTGGCTGGATAAATCAACAAAGTTCTCCAGTTTTAGCCGTTGATATTCCCTCAGGATTGGATGCAAACACAGGTGTTATTCAAGGCTGTTGTGTTAAAGCTGATAAAACCATTACCCTTTTAAACCCTAAAATCGGTTTGTATACCAATTGGGGTAAAAACCAGTGTGGGCAAGTGTATCTTGAAGCATTAGCGGTTCCCGATGAAGTTTATGACGAAGTTGAATCTTCGTGTTTTTTACTGGATAAGCGAGTCTTAAGCCATCGTGTTTTTATAAGAAATGAAAATTCTCATAAAGGAAGTTTTGGTGCGGTCGTTGTGGTTGGTGGGCATGATGCGATGTTCGGTGCTTTGGTGTTGTCTGGTCAATCAGTGTTAAGAAGCGGTGCTGGATTGGTTGAAGTGGTCAGTAATCACAAGCTGGCTTGTCTTATCTCAATAGCACAGCCTGATTTGATTGCGGCCATTGATTTGGCTTCTTCACGGTTGCTATCAAAAGCAGAAGTTTTAGCCATTGGCCCTGGTTTGGGATTGAATCAAGAATCTCGTGATGTATTGGATTATTGCCTTAACCAAAAGAAGAGGATGGTTATAGATGCCGATGCGTTAACTTTGATTGCTCAACAGCATGAATTTAATGGGGATGCAGTTCTGACACCACACCCAAAAGAAGCGGCTAGTTTGCTGCAAGTTAGTATCGAAACAATTCAATCTAATCGGGTAAACTATGCGCTTGAAATCAGTAAAAAATATAACTCAATTGTCGTTTTAAAAGGTTCAGGGACGGTTATAGCTCAACCATGTGGAACAACTTATGTGTGTCCATTTGGGTATTCGGGTATGGCAACAGCTGGGATGGGCGATGTCTTGACAGGAATAATTGCAGGTTTGATGGCACAAGGGTTTTCCTCAATTGATGCTGCCAATACTGCTGTTGTATGGCATGCACTAGCGGCACAAGCCTGCAACAAAGGCACTGGTTTAATGGCATCGGATGTTATTGATAAGTTACCGGAGATAATCCAATGAAAGTTGATGTCAGTAGCCTCACACAATTAGAAAAATTCGCTCAACTATTTAGCCAAAGCATTAAACCAGGGGATGTTGTTTTTTTGCAAGGAGATTTGGGTTCAGGCAAGACAACGTTTACTCAATTTTTACTCAAGCACTTGGGTTACCAAGGTCGAGTTAAAAGTCCAACCTATGCCATTTATGAGAGTTATAAACTCAGTCAGTTTGAGTTGATTCATATGGATTTATACCGATTAAGTAGCCCAGAAGAACTTTATTACATGGCAATTGAGGAAATAATTGATAACCACAATGTGGTTATTATTGAATGGCCGCAGAAGGGAAAAGGGGTTTTGCCAACACCAAGTCAAACGCTGACTTTCAAATTGCTTAATTCTACTTTAAGAGAGTTAAATCTAGATAATGCATGACATATATTCCCTATCTTGCTGTATTTTAACAATAAAAGTTGTTTTTTATAGGTGAAAACTCTAAAATTTAGTGATGAAACTGAAAATTGTAATTTTATTCTCATTGGTTTTTACCTTAAGTGCATTAGCAACCACTAAGGTCAAGGGCTTGAGGGTGTGGACGAGTCCTGAAGACACTAAGGCGGTGATTGATTTGTCTGAACAAGTTGATTACAAATTGTTTCAATTGGAAAATCCGCCTCGTGTTGTGGTTGATATTGAAAACACCAAAATCACCAAAAAGTTTAACTTAAAGAACAATTCTGTAATAAGAAAAATCCGCCACGGAAAAAAAGGCAAGACAACTTTGCGCTTAGTTTTTGATTTAACAAGCCAGCAAAATGCTAAGAGTTTTTTACTTAAGCCTGCCAAACAATACGGACATCGGTTGGTTATTCAATTGAGTAAACCTAAAGCAAAAAAGAAGAGAGTCACTCAAAAACACAAAAACAAAGACAGAGATATTATTATAGCAGTCGATGCTGGACACGGTGGTGAAGATCCAGGAGCCAGTGGCGCATCGGGTACGAAGGAGAAAACAATTACCCTGCAAATTGCAAAAAGGCTGGCGCAAGCAATTAATAAAGAAAAAGGCATGAAAGCGGTTCTTATTCGAGAAGGTGATTACTATGTTGCTTTGCGTAAACGTTTTAAAAAAGCACGAGAAAAACGTGCGGATTTATTTGTCTCTATTCATGCAGATGCTTTTCGTGACCCCAAAGTGCATGGCATGAGTGTTTATATTCTGTCAAAAAAAGGAGCGACATCTGAAGCGGCAAAATGGCTAGCCCAATCTGAAAACAATTCGGATTTGGTGGGTGGAGTCGTGCTTGAAGATAAAGACAATGTGTTGGCAAAAGTTCTGTTGGACTTATCGCAAAATGCATCAATGGAAGCCAGTTATAAGGCCGCGAAAAAAGTGTTAACAGCTTTGAAATTGATTGAAAAACCTCATAAGAAAAATGTTGAACGTGCTAGCTTTGTGGTACTAAAGTCTCCTGATGTGCCTTCAATGCTGATTGAAACGGCTTATATCAGCAACCCCAAAGAAGAAAAAAGGCTAAAGACCAAAAAATTTCAACAAAAGTTAGCCAGCTCAATCAAAGACGGGATTAAACAATATTTTTATAATTCCCCTCCCCCAAATACGTGGATAGCCAATCACATAAAGACAGCAAAACATACGGTTGCAAGTGGTGAAACATTGGGAGCTATTGCACAGTCTTATAAAGTTTCAATGAATGAATTGAAGCGGCTCAATAACAAAGTATCAAACAACATTCGGGTTGGAGAGGTGTTAATTTTACCTAAAATCATACCCTAAAAGTCTCACTTGATAATGAGACGTGCTAAGTGGTTGTGCTATAATTGTGTTTTCACTATCGTGATTTGGGTGTTATGAGTTCCAATACAAAGTTTCAAAAATTAATAGCCACAAAATATCAGGTTTACAATAGCTTGTTTCTAACCTTGCCATTTGAAGGTGTTGCCGATGTGGGAATGCTACTGCCTTTATTGTCAAAATATTGTCTTGATGAATTTAATAACAATAAAACTCCCAAAGGCATTATTGATGACTTTTTATTAACTTACACGAGGATTAATAACGAAAAAGATAAAATATCCACTCTCTTTAAGTTCATGCAATACATTGAACGTCAGGTGGTTTTATTTGATGCAGTGGAAGATTCTGCCTACGAAAAAATCCACAACTTCAATGGCAATGGCACAATTCCATTTGTTTTTAATCGAGCCAAAAGTACCCAGCAGACGCAAGCACTTATTAAAAAGTTGCATAATTTTAAAGCTAAAATTGTATTAACCGCTCACCCCACACAATTTTATCAGGGGCGTGTTTTATCCATCGTTAGTGAATTAGAAGAAGCGATACGAAACAACAATTTAGATACAATTAATGAACTTTTACAACAGTTAGGGCAAACCGCATTTGTCAGTTCAGATGCGCCATCACCCTTTGAAGAAGCAACGCGATTGATGTGGTATTTGGAAAATGTCTTTTATCATTCTATTGCTAAAGTGCACGGTCGTATAAGAAAAGAACTTTCAAAATTAGGTATTAGTGACTTCCGAAATGATATTATTAATGTGGGTTTTTGGCCTTGTGGAGACAGGGATGGCAACCCCTATGTTACCTCTCAGATAACGCATGAAACAGCTAAACAATTAAGGCATAAGGTTTTTATTTGTTATTTTAAGGATTCAAAAATTCTTAAAACTCGCATGACTTTCTCTGGTGTGGATCATTTGGCAGAGAATATTTATAACAAATTAGCAGAAACTATTTACAATTCTGGAGGAGAGACTTATCAAAACAAAACCCAATTATTGGATGACTTAAACGAAATTAAGCAAATAGTTAGGGATAAACACAACGGTTTGTTTATTGATGTTGTAGAAGATTTTATAGTTAAAGTGCATTTGTTTGGATTTTATTTTACAAGTCTGGATATTCGCCAAGATTCACGAATACATGCTGAAGTTTTGACTGATGTTTTTTCCGCCTTTCATCAAGGTAAATTGTCGGATTCTATTCAAGGTAATATACCTAAAGACTATTCGCAACTAGATGATAAAAGTAAGATTAATGTATTGCTCAATATTAAGGGAGAGGTCAATCCAGAAATATTTAGAGCCTCAATGACAAAAGAAACGCTTAAATCCTTTTATGTCATTAAAAAAATTCAACAAGAAAATGGGCAAGAAGCGTGTCGACGGTATATTATTTCAAATACCCAATCCACCAGAAATCTTATCGAAGTGTACGCATTAGCGCGCTTGTGTGGATGGACTAAGGATGATTTTTCCCTTGATATTGTGCCCTTACTAGAAACCATTGATGATTTGGATAATGGTAAGGAAATTTTGGGTTCTTTGTATTCCATACCTGCTTACCGTCAACATCTTGAGCAAAGGAACAACCGTCAGTACGTGATGCTTGGCTTTTCTGATGGAACCAAAGATGGTGGTTACCTTAAAGCCAATTGGGGAATTTTTAAGGCCAAGGAAAACTTAAGTCAAATCTCCATGAAAAACAACATAAATGTGGTGTTTTTTGATGGGAGAGGAGGGCCTCCTGCTCGTGGTGGTGGAAACACCAATAAATTTTACTCCTCATTAGGCGAAAATATTGCCAACCACGAAATTGAATTAACAGTTCAGGGACAAACGATTTCATCCAACTTTGGGACATTAAACTCGTCGCAATATAATTTAGAGCAATTGCTTTGTGCAGGACTAGAGAACACCGTTTTTAAAGGGGATGTCGCCAGTCTTGATGACAAGCAGCATGAATTGATTGAGGATTTATCCGAATTAGGTTTTAAAGCTTATAACGCATTCAAAAACGACCCCGTATTTATTGATTACCTTGAGGATGTCTCGGTGCTTAAATATTATGGCTTAACCAATGTTGGTTCTCGCCCTGTCAAGCGGCAGTCAAATAAAAAATTGAACCTCTCTGACTTGCGAGCCATTCCTTTTGTGGGTGCTTGGACGCAAATGAAGCAAAACGTTCCTGGATTTTATGGTGTTGGGTATGCTCTTAAACGATACGAAGATGCAGGGCGATTACAAGAAGTCACTGACCTCTATAGGCAGTCCTTGTTTTTTAGAACGTTAATCGATAACTCCATGCAAGCTCTGAGTAAAAGTTACTTTCCACTGACCTCTTATTTGCAAGAAGATGAAAAATTTGGCAAATTTTGGCAAGGAATTTACGCAGAATTTAAGCAAACTAAACGTTTATTATTGATAATATCAGGACAAAAAACACTGTTAGAGACAGCACCCTATACTAAAGCATCAATAGCCATGCGTGAAAAAATTATCCTGCCGCTAATTACCATTCAACAATACGCTTTAATGCGAGTCAAAGAAATCGAAAGAAATGGGGGAGATGAAAACCTTAAGTCAGTCTATGAAAAAATCATCATACGCGCCTTTTTTGGCAGCATTAACGCATCACGTAATGCAGCGTAAATGCGGTTTGTTAATGCTCCAAAGGGCGTAATTTTTTAGAGGCTTTATGTAAAGTTCCATTGATAAAGGTATGAGCGCCATCACCGCCGTATTGTTTTGCCAGTTCGATGGCTTCATTTAAAACAACTTTATAGGGAGTCTCGGGATTATTTTTAAATTCATAGACACCTATCATCATGATGGCTTTTTCCACTTCTCCTACAGCATAGTTTGAGCGTTCCATTAATGGGTTGATTTCGGCTTTGACTTCATCCATATTGGCAATTATCCACCGCAAGGTTTGTTGGAAAAAAGTTTGGTCAACTTTGCCCATGTCTTGTTCGGTTAAAAATTGATTAATAATGTCACTAGCAGGCGACTCATTCATTTGCCATTGGTATAAAGCTTGCACTAATCTTTTTCTTGCGCGTCTTTTAGCTGCTAATGGCTCAGGTAATTTCTTGTTTTTTTTGTTACTCATTTTTTAATCCTTTATTTGCTGCCATAGACAGGGAATTGATGACAAAGATTTGTCACTTTTGATTTTACAGTTTCAATGATTTCATCATTGTCAATATCATCAATAATATCAGCAATCCAATTAGCAATTTGCTTAAATTCATTTTGTCCAAAACCACGGGTGGTTCCAGCAGGTGAGCCAAGGCGTAATCCAGAGGTGACAAAGGGCGATTTCGGATCATTTGGAACGGCGTTTTTATTGACCGTAATATGCGCCTCGCCTAAACGCGCTTCAGCAATCTTTCCTGTGATGTCTTTATCCACTAAATCTAATAAGAATAAATGATTTTCTGTTCCGCCTGAAACAATGTTGTAACCCCGTTTGATTAATGTCTTCGCCATCACATCGGCATTGTTAACCACGTTTTGTTGGTAAGTTTTAAACTCTGGTTGCAGGGCTTCTTTAAAGGCAACGGCTTTGGCTGCAATAATATGCATCAAAGGGCCACCCTGAATACCTGGGAAAACGATAGAATTTAATTTTTTTTCAATTTCGGGGTTTTGTTTGGCTAAAATAATACCACCGCGCGGCCCTCGTAAGGTTTTGTGTGTTGTCGAGGTAGTGACATCGGCAATATTAACTGGGCTTGGGTAAACGCCTGCTGCCACCAAGCCAGCAATATGAGCCATATCCACCATAAAATAAGCCCCCACTTCATCGGCTATATCGCGAAACTGTTGCCAATCAATTTTTTTGGAATAAGCCGAAAAGCCGCCAATGATCATCTTGGGTTTATGTTTTAATGCCATTTCACGAACATTATCAAAGTCAATTGCACCTGTGTCATCATCAATGCCGTATTGAACGGCATTAAATAATTTGCCCGAAATATTAACCTTAGCACCATGTGTTAAATGACCGCCGTGATCAAGACTCATGCCTAAAATAGTATCACCTGGTTGCAAGAGTGCCAGATAGACTGCTTGGTTGGCTTGCGAACCTGAATGTGGTTGCACATTGGCATAATCGGCATTAAATAATTCTTTAACTCGGGAGATAGCCAGTTGCTCTGCAATATCGACATACTCACAACCGCCATAATAACGTTTGCCAGGATAGCCTTCGGCGTATTTATTGGTCATTTGACAGCCTTGGGCTTCCATCACGGCAGGCGAGGTGTAGTTTTCAGAAGCAATCAACTCAATATGGTCTTCTTGGCGTTGGTTTTCTTTAACAATCGCTGCGTACAATTCAGGATCTTTTTTGGCAATACTGTCGTTTCGATTAAACATAGGGCTACTCTTATATCTAAGGTCTAAAAAGGGGCTTATTCTACTATGTTAGTTCAATTAAAGTTAAATTTATTGCTATAGATTTCACGAATATGATACTTATACCTGTGATAAAATGCGTAATATGAAAAATTTAACTATTTTTGTGCTATTAATTGCAGCTTTTGAGAGTCAATCCCAGCTTAAATATGATGCGGGGTTTGAAACAGGAACTTACTCGCCTTGGGCAGAAGTTAACTACAACTTAAACAACCCATTATCGAATCAATTTCAGATTGTAACATCACCTGTACGCCAAGGCACTTATGCAGCAAAAACCACAGTGCATGATGGCGATGAATTTATGAATACGGGTGGTGAACGGTGTGATTTAGAGATAGACCCGTCACAAAGAGAGCATGTAGGAGATGATTTATGGTATGCCTTTTCTGAGCAGTTTTCTAGTGATTGGCAAAATCCAGGACCGCCACCTGATGGCGACTGGTTGGTGATAGTTGATTGGCATGCCAGTGCAAATTATCCAAATGTGTGTCAGGTGATGCAACTTGAAACCGATTCTACTGGCGCATTGATTTTGCAATTGTTGACAGGCAATGTTGAAGGGTATGATTGTTTTACTGGGAGTGGAACGGCACACTATTATAGTGAAGTGGTTTTGCCGAGTATTTCTCCTGGGTTGTGGCATGATTTTGTATTTCATGTCGTTTGGACAACAAGTAATTCTGGTTCGGTAGAGTTGTGGCATTTACTTGAAGGACAACAAGAATACACTAAAATTGCAGATTTGCATAATATCCCAACACTGCAATACAAAACAGATGCAAACAACCCTGATGTACCCTATTTTATTTGGGCGCACTATCGTTCCGCACTCAATACACATACCTCGATACTTTATAAAGACGGTTGTAGGATTGCATTAAATTCTGATGCTTTGATTGAAGGCGATTTATACAATGTATTTGGAAAATTATTCTTTAATGGATTTGAATGATGTTTGATATTAATAAACAATTACAAAAAGACACACACTATTTAATTAAGAAAGACTGTTTTCATTTGTTGCTGCTTAAAAATGCCTCGATTCCTTGGGTCATTATTGTTCCTGAAACTCATGTTGTTGAAGTTTTTGATTTGCCTGAAGCGACACAACAAAGTTTGAATAAAATAATACAGCAAGTAGCACATTACTTTAGGCAGGAGTTTGCATCTACAAAAATGAATGTAGCAGCTATTGGCAATATCGTTTCACAATTACATATTCATGTTATAGGTAGACAAAAAGGTGATGGGTGTTGGCCCGATGTGGTTTGGGGCAATGAATACCCCTTTGTTGAATGGTCTAACGAAAAACTAAAAAAAATAAAACAAAGTTTTAAATTAACCCAAATCCCGATATAGAAACGCGTTTTAGAGTGCAATTGCTTGATATACATAGGAAACTAAGAAAAACTAAAGTCACCTTATTAGATATGATGTTTTGACCTGTCCATCCTAATCTACGTGGATTATGAAAGGCAGTATAATATATTGTCTTTGCATACCATAATTTAGGGGACAGGTCATGAACCATATTACCAAACTATTAGA
>Ga0256840_1001409_pt1 | contig 22653 bp, 15 predicted proteins | sample 355202metaG_FD_185969 | JGI IMG/M metagenome (GOLD analysis project Ga0256840, IMG submission 185969) | Hydrothermal vent microbial communities from Mid Atlantic Ridge, Atlantic Ocean - 355-202 | ecosystem: Environmental > Aquatic > Marine > Hydrothermal vents | place: Atlantic Ocean: Mid...
TGAGTTTATTTTTAAACCCATAAAGTTCTTTTTATAATTTAAATTGGCGATTGTTAATTGCCATTTTTTGATGATTGTTAATTGCGAAAATTTGACGATTGCAAGTTACTACTTACAACACCCAATTTTCAAAACACATCCCCATAAATAAAGGCTTTCAGAAGATTTTTAGAAAAAGTGCGGAAAACAGGAAAAAAATTGAAGTTAATGATTTTAAAAAACTATATTCTGTAATAAACAGTCCCGATTATTTGAAAGATACGCTGAATATTCGCAACGGTGTTCAGTACTTAATATTAGAAAAATTAATAGGGAATTTTAAATATGTTTATATAAGTAGTATAAGTAAAAAGAAAAAGGTAATATCAGGTAAAACTATGTATATAAAAAACTTGCGGAAATAAACCCGCAAGTTTTTAAAGCGTACACGGATGGATAATGCAAAAACTCCCTATCCTTAACGTCCGAAACGTTCCCGTTTATTGCTACTGCAAAGATACGATTTTTTTAAGGAAAATCAAAATCAATTGAGAGCATTGATTCAATTAGCTAACTCGATTCTTATTTCTACTTTTGTCATGATAATGTGTTTTAGCTGATAAAATTAATAAGGCTTTTCTAGCTTTCTTCATTTGACGTTAGTTGGAGAAAGCTGGGAAAGCAACTTTACACACTTAAACGGATACTGTTTAATTTAGTAAGCAATAATGTATAAATATGAAATTAACTTGATACATTAGTTTGTTAATAACTACTATTTTGTATTCCTGAAGAGTACAACTCTTTTTTTGAATATACTCTATTGTCAATTATGACTTTATCAATATTTTCTTTACTTACAAAAACAGGGTCAATTAATATTTGCTTTTTGTCATTATTTTCATAAGATTTTGAAACCACCAAACGCATTATTTGATCAATTAATTTATCAATGGGCTTATATAATGTCATTCCTTGTTGATTATTTATAATTCTCTGACAAGCTGTTAGATGTGCATCCATACCTGTTAAAAGAACTTTGCCTGATAAACCTATTTGTTCCAAATATTTTGAGACACCGGTAGCTAAGGCATCATTTGCACACAAAACAGCATCTATTTTTTCATTGCAAAATTGAAAAGCTTTTGCAAATTCAAAATAGGCATCAGTTTTCGACCAATTCTCAATAAAAGTTTTATAAACAATTTTATAAGAACCGTTTTTAACTTTCTGTTTCAATTCATAATCATGTTGTAAGCTGATGATTTCTGCATTTTCATCGTTTCTGTCTCCTTCAAGAATTATTATATTAGCTTTGTCTGGAAAATTATTTTTTATGTAATTTGCTTGTAAACTGCCAGCTTTTTTTGAGTCAAAACCGGCAAAACAATCGATATTAGAATTTTTGATATTTCTTCTATATGCAATTACCTTAATATTGTTACGTTTTGCTTTTCGTACAATTGCCGCTGCATTATTAGTATTTACAGCAGTTATTATTAAAACATCAACACCTTTATTTATGAGTTCAATAGCTTGTTCATTTTGCAAAACTTCATTGCCGTTAGCATTCTTAATAATTATCTTAGCCCCTGCATTATGCGCCTTTTCTTTAAAGATACGGGCATCTTTTTCCCATGCAGTGCCCTCTAATTTGTGCAGTAATAAACCTATTTGAATTTGCTTGTTGTCCTCTCCACAGCTAAGCAAGAAAATTATAGACAGTAATATAAAATAACGCATCTTTTTGTACATAATCGCTCAATTTAGGTTTAATTAATACATTAGCGAAAGTTTCAAGTGTTCTAAAGGCAGAAATTCACCGGAATTAACTTTGATATTATTAAATTCCCGATAATTTTTTTCTTTCCATAAAATAGCAATGTGTTTAGGATAATTGTTTTTAAACAAACAATTACTAATTTGAACATTTATAATACCGTGTGTATTTATTAATAGATTATTTTTTGATTTATTTCCGCAATTTATAACAGATGAACTTTTAAACAATAAATTTCCTCCTATGGTAGATTCATCATATCCCCCTCTGAAATAATTTATTATTTCATTAGCTATATTTGTAAAAGAGCAACTTACAATCGATAAGTATTCAGCATTGTAGTTTCCTTTATGGCTTACCTCTGCATTTAAACAGATACCGTAGGTAGAATTGTCAAATGAAGAATTCTCAATGATTATAGAGTCGGCAAATGAGCCTTCACTTGCTTTAATAATGTAGTTAAATTTGCTAATTGTACAGTTTTTAATATATAAATTATAACGTGCCGAATTTTCTGTTGTAAAAAGATTTTTATCATTTTCTCCGCTTATATCTATATTCTTAATGGAAAGATTCCCTGATTTTAAAACAAATAAAGTTGTATTCTTTTTACCTGTATATATTAAGTGTACTTCTTGTTCCTTTTTTGAGTTGATATTTAAGTTTTTATCTATAACAATTGTTGAATCAATGTAATACAAACTATCCGTAAGCAAAATTACATCATTAGTTTTTGCCTTAACTATAATATTGTTTAATTGAGATGAAGAACTAACTTTAAGCGTGTCTCCTTTAATAATTGGAGTTTCCTTAAACCAAGTCGGGCCAAATTTATCATTGATAACATGAGTATATTCAGTTGGCACTATTGCCCCGAAGCAATTATTTTCTGCTCTATTATTTTTTAATAAATCCGTATTGATTTTTTCAAACTCAAAACCTTTATAGAGTTTATTTCCGGAACAAAACTTAGGAAGATAGAGATAGTCGTTTATTACTTTTAAATTTAGCTGTGTTTTTGTAAAACCTTTAAAACCGGCAATACTGCTATCACTATTGTCTACGTAATTATTGTGAGATTTTATACCTGTTATGGTATCATAGTTTATTACGGTTTTATTATTATTTATTGTGTCAAAAATTAAATTATTGGCAATAATGGTGCGTTTGGGTCGTGCTGAACGAATTTCGGATTTTGGTAAAACATCTTTTTTATCGGTATTAACCCCAACGCTTATTTGAATGGGTGATTTGCAATTAATCCAAGAATTATAGGCAACTACTACATCTGTAACTTGATTATATCTATTTAAGGGTGATTTTGGAATACCATTCATTATTGCCAAAGGAGCTCTGAAATTAACACCTTTAAGATTGTAAAAATAATTATTGCTTATCCGGTGCCCTGTATTTATAACACGAATTCCACCAAAATATGGTGATTTTCCATCACCTTTAAAAATATTTGCATTAATGGTATTATAGTTTCCGTGTCTTAATACCAAAGAGCCTTCGCATTGGTTAAAAAAATTATTTTGAATAGTATTAAAGTTTGATTTAATTGATATTACTTCAACTTCGCCATTACATTTTTCAAATAAATTATTACTTACTTCTACATAAGCGGGTGTCATTGATGTTTCGCTACTGCCTATTTGTATTGTTTCGCCATGCGGACCACCTAAGCGCGGACGTTCTGCAAAATAATTATTAATTATTTTATGATAAGTCCAAATATTTCTATTGCCTTTTAAAAACACCCGTACGGTAGGTCCTTGATTGGTTTTTCCTGATATATAACAATGGGATAATTCATTATGTCTGCCCCAAAATTCAATCCAATGATTAGAATGGTATTTATTAGGAGTAGAAAAATTTTCAAATACACAGTTTGTAAGTTTACAATTTGTAGCTACATTGTCTTTATTCAGCCTAAACCTGACAACTGCCGAACTTGGCGAATAGCCATTTCGGAAGTAAAGATCTTTAATAATAATGTATTTACCTCCCATCTGAATATAAGACTTCCCTTCGATAAATGTTTTTCCTTTATGTACAGCCCCTATAACAATAGCTTGTTGTTTAGTTCCCGATATATTTAGTTTTAATTGAACATCTTTCCAAACCCCGTCTGATAATAATATCATATCTCCGGGCTTAGCTTGATTAATAGCTTCCTTTAATTCTGATTTATTATTTACAATTATCTGCTGACTGTTATTACAAGAAGTTAGCAATGCAATTCCTAAAAGAAACAAAATAATATTTTTCATAAGTTTAAATTATAAGTCAAAAAATTAAATGATTGTTTAAAAAGCCCTGATAATACTTATGGTTTCTTTTACCTTTTTGCTTATAGCCTTAAAATCTTTTTTCCTGATTAGTTCTTTCGAGAAAAGTTTTGAGCCCATTCCAACACAATAAACACCTGCGTCAAACCACTGTTTCAAATTTTCTTTATTGGGGCTGACACCACCGGTAGGCATAATATTACTCCAAGGCATAGGTCCTTTAATTGCTTTTACAAAATCGGGACCTCCAACTTGCATTCCGGGGAAAATTTTAACAATTTCTGCACCAAGTTCTTCTGCATAAGAAATTTCACTCAGAGAACCACAACCCGGCGACCATAAAACTTTACGTCTATTACATGTTTTTGCCATTTCAGGATTTAAAACCGGCGAAACGATAAAATCAGCTCCTAATTGTATATATAAAGCGGCTGTTGATGCTTCAACAACAGAGCCTACACCAAGAGCTAATTCCGGCAATTTTGACTTTGCGTATTTACTTAATTCAGAAAAAAGCTCATGCGTAAAATCACCCCTGTTGGTAAATTCAAAAGCCCGGACTCCACCTTCGTAACATGCTTTTACCACTTCTTTTGCAATTTCTATGTCAGGATGATAAAATACCGGAATAATTCCTGATTCTTTCATTTTAAGAGCTACTTCTATTCTTGAATATTTTGCCATAACTTATCTGTTTTTGTAAGTTTCTTTTAGTTTTAATGAAAATAAATGAACTTCACCATAAGCATTTGCTTGTTCATTATCATATCCATCTTTTATTTCGGATAAAAAAATAGATGATTGTATGTAACAACCTGTTTTAAAATATCCTGTAGTATCCATTGACAACCATTTGTAGGTGTAGTCCTCATTATTGTCAATATTAAGCAAAGTACAGGTAATATAGCCATTATTTACCGTAACGCTAACTTTTAATTTTTGTCCTATTTGATAGTGTAGTGAGTCTTTTAAATAGATATGATTATCATGATTCCAAACTAAATATAAGCCTTTGTTTCCGTCATAATGTACTCTTAAAGGCTCTTTTTCCGGTCCATGTATTTGAACTATGCAAACGTTTGGACGTTCTACCGGGGTATGTGTTACGCTTAGTATAACTTCCAAAAACTGATAATCATTCATTTTCCAAAAATTATTTCCGCCACCTACTAATTGCCTTAATTCACTTCTGGGGTAGTGAGAACCCGTGGTAGTTGCACCGGCACAATGAGCTTTAAAAATGATTTCATTATTTTCTGCATAAAAATAGGGCTGATATTCAAAATTGAATAACTGCTGCCCTATTATTTCAAGCGGATTTGTATTTCTGTGTTCAAAATCTGTGGCATTTGAACTGTCAAATCCATTAGCATCAACGGGTAAAGTTAATTTCCACTTTGTTAATTCAGGAATAATATCACTTGGATAAATTCCTGATGTATCATTATTGTCTATTTCTTGTACCAACTCTTTATTGCAGGAAAGAGATAATAATAAAATACTGATATATAATAATTTATTTATATTATGAAGCATTATTGTGAGAAAATTAATAAGTTTCTGTTAAAGATATTTTACTTACTCTAACTTCACCATAAGCATCCATTGATTCATCATTGTATCCACTTTTAAATTGACTTAAAAAAATGGATGACTGAGTGTAACAACCAACTTTAAAATATCCGGTAGAATCATTTGAAGTCCAAGAATATGTGAAACTTTTATTATTGTCCAAATTAAGTACCGTGCAAGTAATATCTCCATTATTCACTTCTACGGTAATTCTCAGTTTTTGTCCTAATGTATAAGGAACTTGATTGCTGAAATATTTTTTGTTACTCTCGTTCCAGACTAAGTATAATCCTTTACTGGCATGATATTGAACTCGTAAAGGTTCATTTTGCGGACCATGAATTTGTGTCATGCATACTTCCGGTTTTTCAACAGGGGTATGTGTAACTCTTAATTCAACTTGTAAATATTGGTGTTTATTCACTGACCAGTAATTATTTCCACCGCCAACTAATTGTCTTAATTCACTTCTCGGATATTTAGAGCCACTTGTAGTAGCACCAGCACAATGTGCTCTAAAAACTACTTCACTATTAATCGCATCAAAATAGGGTTGGTATTCAAAATTAGTTAAATTATACACCTCCCAAGCATTTGTGTTTCTATTATGATAATCAGTTTCATTAGAACTGTCATTGCCATTACTGTCAACGGGTAGAGCAACTTTCCAGTGAGTTAATCCGGGAATTATATCCGATGGATAAATAGTAGCACTGGGTGTTGATGTAACTGATACTCCCTGCGAAGCATTTCCCGTATTATCGTAAGCAACTACTGTAAAAGTATAAGAATTGCCATTTGTTAAACCTGTTATGTTAGCAGAAGTAGCACTTGTAGTTTGTGAACCACCGCTATAACTAATTACAACATGGTTAAAATCATTATCCTGTGGATTTGTCCAACTTAAAGAAACGCTCCCGTCAGAAGGTGTAGCTTTTAAATTAGAAACATCTGCCGGCGGGGTAGTATCACCACCGGAATTAGAAGATGTACCCAGAATTTTTGTTTCGGTAATGCTGTTCCATGTGTTGCTGCTGTTACCGTGACCGATAATTTTTACATATCTTGCTACATTTCCTGAAATATCATAGCTCTCTAAATTTAAACTAGTACCGGATGAAGTTCCTGAAAAAGTATTACTCAGATTATTTATATCGTTTCCGCTATAAACATCAAATGATGCCTGTCGTTGGTCGCCTTTGTACCAGGCTATTTGTAACTCAGATAGTGTATAGCTGTTTCCAAGGTCATATAAAATCCATTGACCGTCTCCTTTTGCTGACCAACGTGTTGCTAAGTTACCGTCAATTGTATTTGCGGCTACATTACCATCATCGGCAGAAGCGGTAACACTTTGTATATTAATAACTGTGTTTGAATTACTTCCTGCACTTACTAATTCAAAGTCATCAAATCTACCGGTACCGCTTTTGTATTGAGCAAATATTTTAACAGAATTTGCCGATGATGAATTAAAATTAACCGTTTCCTTTTTCCAGCTCGAAGTGTTTCCACTTCTACTAATTTTCTGTCCGTTTACATATACTCCAATCCGCCAGCTTCCTTTTACGTAAGCTGACAGGTTATAGTCCGTGTTTTGATTAATACTCACTATTTGCGACACTTCGGCACCACTGCCCGTAATTTTAGCCGATTTAGAACCACTGTAAGCATCGCCGGATATTGCAGAAGGATCTATATCAGTCCAATTAGTAAAGTCATTTTCAAATCCAGGGTTCAGTATGGTAACCCCACCGGATTTTTCATTTCTTTGATGTAAATTATTTGTGGTATGCTTGCTATCGTCAATATTTAACGAAGCTTTTTCACATGCATTGGAAAATGCAAAAACAAATATTAATGTCAAAATATTTATCACATGCATTTTTGTAAAACCTGCTCTTTTCATAGTTGTTTTTTTTTGTGATTAAGGTTATAATTTTAATAATGCTTCATAATATTTAGAGAATTTACTTTGTGTTTATATTCTTATCTAGATACTCTACCGGATGCATCACCGGACATAAGTTTTTCAACTTCATCGATACTGACTAAATTAAAATCACCTTTAATGGTATGTTTTAAGCAGGAAGCTGCAACAGCAAAGTTAAGGGCTTGCTGATTGTCTTTGTAAGTTAAAAGTCCGTAAATTAAACCACCCATAAACGAGTCGCCTCCACCAACTCTATCAACAATATGAGTAATTTGGTAAGTTGGAGCAGTATATAATTTGTTTCCATCATATAATACACCCGACCAAGTATTATGTGAAGCAGAAATAGAGCCTCTTAATGTGGTTATTACTTTTTTTACTTTAGGAAAACCTTGCATAATTTGTTTAGAAACAGATTCATATGCAGCTCCTTCAACTTTACCTTTTGATACATCAACACCCTTAGGTTTAATACCCAAAACCATTTCGGCATCTTCTTCATTGCCTAAAACAATATCGCATTCTGCAACTAAATCAGGCATTATCTCATTAGCCGATTTACCATATTTCCATAAATTTTTCCTATAATTTAAATCCGTTGAAATGGTAATTCCTTTTGAATTTGCAATTTTTAAAGCTTCTTTTAAAACATTTGCAGCATTTTGTGAAATAGCCGGTGTAATTCCGGTCCAATGGAACCAAGATGCATTTTCAAAGATTTTTTCCCAATTAATCATCCCTGTTTGGATACTTGCAATAGAAGAGTTTGCTCGATCATAAATTACTTTTGAACCACGACTAACAGCACCTGTTTCAAGAAAATAGATTCCGAGACGTTCTCCGCCCCATATTATATTTTCAGTATCTACATTATATTTTCTCAGAGTTTTAACTACTGCATCTCCCAAATCATTTTCGGGCAAACGAGTAACAAAACCAGACGGAATACCATAATTAGCTAATGAAACAGCAACATTTGATTCTCCGCCTCCAAAACTTATTTCAAATTTATCGGCTTGATGAAATCTTAGGTATCCGGGAGTTGCTAAGCGCATCATTATTTCACCGAAGGTAATTACTTTTTTTGACATACTAAGAGTTTATAAGGTGTTGGTTATTAATTACTAAAAAAGCTTTAAAGTATATGTTATACTACCAATAGCAGTTTGTGTATTTGAAAAGTGTTTTTTGAATGAAATAATATCTATGACCGATCCTTTTAGTAGAATAATACGGTCATAGATAAAGTTTAATATTTAAGGGTTTATGAGAATAGTAAACCACCGTTAATATCAACATTTGCACCGGTAATAAACGAAGCCTCGTTTGATAACAAATAGGCAACTAAATCCGCAACTTCTTCCGCTTTACCCTCTCTACGCAAAGGCGTTCCTGATGCAACTTTAGTTCTAACTTCATCTTTTGTGAAAGTATCATGAAAAGTGGTTGCAATCATTCCGGGATTGACCGCATTTACACGAATATTTTTAGGGCCAAGTTCCTTAGCCATTGCTCTTGTAAAGGTCATTACGGCACCTTTTGCTGTAGCATAAGCAGATGCACCCGGGCCTCCTCCGTCTCTTCCTGCTTGCGAAGCAAAGTTTACAATGGAAGAACCACTTTCCATATAAGGAACAACTGCTTTAGTTAGCATAAAAACAGTTTTTAAGTTCAGGGTCATTAAAAAATCCCAGAACTCGCCGTCCATTTCTTCTATTGTTTTGCGGGCAACTAATCCGCCGGCAACATTAACTAAAAGGTCTATTTTGTTTCCATATTCATTAATAGTAGTATTTACTAAATTAGATATGTCTGCTTCTTTTGTCATATCACCTTGTACTATAATGGCACTTCCTCCGAAATTATTAATCATGTTCAATGTTTCTTGAGCGTCGTCAGGGTTGTCAAAGTAGTTTATAACAACTTTGGCTCCTTCTTTGGCTAATTTTAAAGAAACTGCTCTACCAATGTCTCTCGCGCCACCTGTAACAATGGCTACTTTGTTTTCTAATTTCATATCATTAAGTTTAAATTAAAAATTAAATTTTGTTTAAAAGTTTTATATTTTTTGCCAGAATATAAACCGAACTAACACCCATAGGAACAAAAATCGCAATTAAAACAAACACCGGAGTGTATGAAAACTTTGAAACTATGGGTACCAAAAAATTCATAATTATAACCGAAAAAACACCCACTGTGCCACCAAACCCTGCTAATGAACCAACAGATTTTCCTTGAAAGAAATCGCTTGGTAAGGTTTGTATATTCCCAATTGCAAATTGAAACCCGAACAGGACAAAAGCTACTATAATTACAAATTTTAATGGAGTATTTGCAATAAAAATAGTCGCTAGCAATCCCAGAAACATGAGTATTCCGCCAAATAATATTGCTGTTTTTCTTGCGTAATCAACACTCTTCCCTTTTTTGATTTGTTTTCCTGAATACCAGCCTCCTGCTATACTACCAATGGCAGCTCCTACATAAGGTACCCAAGCAAAATATCCGATTTGTTTTACATTAAAACCGTATTTATCTGCCAAATATAGAGGCATCCAACCTACAAATAACCACCAAATTGGTTCTAAAAAGAATCGGGAAATAAGAACAGACCATGCTTCTTTATGTCTTAATATTTCTTTAATACTTAATCCTTGATTATTAGAATTTGTCTCTTCTTGTCCTTTATGTATATATTCAAATTCTTTTTGGGTTATCCATGGGTGATTTTTTGGAGTACTTTTATTAATGATTATCCATGGAATTATCCACAATAAGCCTAATGAACCCACAATCATAAAAGTAATTTGCCAGCCAAATGCTGCCCATAAAGTAGCGATTAGAGGAGGTGCAATTACAGAACCTATTGATGCTCCGGCGTTAAACATACCTTGTGCAATGGCTCGTTCTTTTACGGGAAACCATTCAGCATTGCTTTTTACTGCTCCCGGCCAGTTTCCTGCCTCACCTAAGCCTAATGTAACTCTCAAAAAGCTAAATGATAAAATGCCCCTTGCAAATGAATGCATGAATGAAGAGATAGCCCAAACAGTAATTGATAGAATATAGCCTAATCGAGTTCCGACTTTATCGAATAAACGTCCGGAAACAGATTGTCCAATAGCATAGGCAACCATAAATACATTCAATATAATAGCATAATCATTTTTAGTCATTCCCAAATCACCGGAAATACTGGGCCACATAATTGCTAAAGTGCTTCTATCTAAATAATTAATGATAGTAGCTAAACCAATTAATGAAATAATCCACCATCTTAAATTTTTAACTTTCATCATCTTTCTTTTTATTTCCAAAATAAGTTACTATACTACCATCTAAAAAATCTTCACGTGCAGGACTAAATACATCAATGAGTATCCCTTTTTCTAAGCATACAGCCGAATGAATAATATTTGGTTCAAAATAAATAGAGTCGCCACTATTTAATATCTCTTTTTTATCTCCTGATGTAAATTCAAATTTTCCTTGTGCCACATAAGTTGTTTGCGAATGTATATGCTTATGCGGTGAACCTACCGAATTTTTTTCAAATCTCACTTTTACCATCATTATTTTTTCATCATAGCCCATTATTTGACGGGACACTCCTCCTCCTAAATCTTCCCACTCCATTTTACTGCTGAGAAAGAAAGTTTTATTATTATTATTTTTTTTCATAATTATTATATTGGTTAATAAAATAAATGATACATTCCTTGCCACTCAAATTTACCCTGCTTCGTATTTACAATGTGTTGTGTTTTAGATTCATTATCAGTAATTGCTAAATACACATTTTTATTATCACTTTTGGTTATTTTAATGATGCAGTATTCTTCATTATAAAAAATTACATTTGTTGTTTTTACCGAAGTGGATAAATTACCGGTAATTTCAGATGCAGGATTATGAAAGCCAAAACATTCAATAGTATTAGCAAATACATAATTTTTAATTTTGTTTAGATGAAAAATTAAGCCATTTTCACATCGTAAATTAAAGTTTGGGTCTGCTGCTCCTGTTTGTACAAAGTAAATTTTATTGTTTCCTGCTATATTGGAAGTTAAACTATAAAACTTATTGTTATTCATGAAAATAAATTTAAAAGTAGTATCGCTGCATTGACCTATTGCGTTTATCCAAAGATGTTGATATCCACTTTTGTTTCCTAATTGTGTTTTATTTGTAGTTTGGGGTTTATAATCAATACTGGAATGCATAAACTGCCCTTTGTAATAGTAGGGTAGGTCTATAGCGTGTGCAGAGGTATCAGATAAAATTTTAAATACATCTATTAAAACCGGATGTTTAAATATATTTGTGTCGTTTATTAAAGCTATTGTTCTTTGTAAATTGACACCTTTATATGCATTTGTCTCTTTGGCGCTCATAAGCTGAATTTTATCAATTTTTGCATCAAAGAAAATCGATTTTGCATGATATTTATTGGCAATTTTGTAATTTCCACCAAAATTTGAGCTACTATCAATAACAATGGTGTTATGAGCAATTGTCTGTTTTGCCCAAGATTTGTTTTCCGGTAAATATCTGCCACCTTCTTTATATAATATGTTTACATATCTTACGGCACCGTAGTCCGGCAAAATTTCTTTACCATTATTATACATCATTATGGATAAACGGTCAAAATGTCCATGACCTAAACCTTGAGATGCATATTTCATCAAAACCGTAATATTATTTTTATTGTCGGATGTTCTTAAAATCCCAATAGCACCCTGTTTTCCTAAGTTGCCATCATTTATTTGTAGTGATTCTCGATTAAACGGTTTGGCTTTATTATTTTGTAAATCTATTGCAGCTTTCAAACCTGCACCTGATACAATTACTTTATTTTGTTGCTTAACTATACTAAGTAATTCTTTATTATAAGGGCTTTGTGTGTAAACAATATCTACAGCATTTACCATCGACTCGGTATATAAGCTCATTTCTTTTATTGCATCATTAAATGGAAAGAATTTACCTTCTTGATTAGTTAATTGAAGCGTTGTCCGTACAGCCTTTTGGAGTACGCTGTCTCTGTATTCAAAAATATGTTTTTCCGGTTCGTTGTTATTTACGGCTTGCGCAAATAAAATATAAGGTGTAAGTGCATATCGCTCATAATAAGGACCTTCTGTGTAGTACCCTTGGGGTGAGAAAAGCTTATTAATTTGCACATAAAATCCCGCTTCTCCCCTTGCCTTGCCAATACCGTCAAAAGCTCTTTTTATTAACTCTTTATTGCCTGTGGCAAAACCGGTCATTCCTACGGCTGCAACCGCCCATACACCATGATTGTGTATACGGTTAAATACTTTAGGGTTTTTAATTGAAAGAAAATCAGCATAAGGAAAGAGTAGCTGTTTTTCTATTGTATTTCTCTCTTTTTCAGACAGATAATTATATATGCAATCATAGGCAATACTCGTATAGACAAGCCAAACAGCCTCATTTAACTGTTGCCAAAAAAGTTTTCCGCGAGCATAAGATTTTGTAACAGGATGTAGGGGTAGCTTAGGATAAATTTTTGCATATTTTAATAACATATTTTTTACAAACTCTGCATATTTTTTTTCTCCGCTTATTTGCCATAGAATTCCGGCACCAAACATAATTTTATAGTTTTGTTTATGTCGGTAATGAGTATATCCACCTGCAGGGTCTTTGGGAATTGGTACATCAATAGGCTTTTTAATCTCAATGTCTATATCATATTTCAAGGCTTTATAAGATTTATCAAAAAGTTGGACATTTCCTAAATTTTGCTTTATTAAAGTTACATCGGTTTTTGTCAGAAACAGGTTAGGATGCTCGCCTGTTTGTCCCTGTAAATTAATAGTTAGCAATAGGAAGAAATATAAAATTATATTTTTTGTTTTAGTCATTTTTATATGTAAGAAGTTGATAATTAATCTTATTTACCCAATTGAAAAGCCTAAAAAATTCAAATATTTAGCATGATGTTGTTCTTACGTTTTATGTATATAGGTTTAAAAGATGAACGGATAAACTATATCCGTTCATCTAAAATAGTGTTAATATCCCGGATTTTGTGTCATGCCGGAATAAACATTTAGTTCTCTTTGAGGAATTGGCAGCAATAAATCGGTCGGACTAAATTCAAAGCCACCTTCCGGAGTCTTAGAGAAAGCATCCATGACCTCTTCTGCTTTATCGAATCTTATCAAATCAAACAATCTTTGATTTTCAAAAGCAAATTCCGCTCTGCGTTCTAATAACAAGTTGTCTGGTGTGATTTGTGTTAATGCAGCCAATCCGGCTCTGTTCCTAATAGCATTTATGTAACTTAAAGCAGTTCCGTCTGTTGATGAATTTCCACCTGCCAAAACAGCTTCACAATACATTAAATATACATCAGCATATCTTAAAATAATCCACGTGTTTCCTGCATATTCAAGATTGTTGGGGTCAAGGAATTTACCACAAGCCCAGTCACCTGAAGACCCCGCAGTCGGATTCCAATATAATAATGTATTTGTTCTTGCGTCAGTTGCAGTATCAATACTGTTAATTAAGTCATCAGTAGGCCAGTTTAAACCACTGGCTCTACCTTGCGGACTAAATGCATAAGAAAATCCTTCACCATCGGCAGCATCACCGGCAATATAATATACACCAAAAATTATCTCTGAATTATTTGCTGAATAAAAAATATCGTTGTAATTCGTTTCTAAACTATATTCACCGGAAGTAATAATATCTTGCAACAAATTTTTTGCTTCAGCATAATTTTTTGTTGTAAGATATACTTTTGCCAACAGTGCTTGTGCAGCAGCTTTTGTAGCACGACCTTCCTCTACAACATCTTTGTTCGGTAAATCAGAAATAGCCTTTGTTAAGTCTTTAATAATAAAGTTATAAATATCGCTTACCGGTTTTCGAACAAAATATTCTGTTTCTTCCGGTGCAACTACTTTATCAATTAAAGGAACATCTCCATATAGACGTACTAAATTAAAGTACATCAGAGCACGCAAAAAGTATATTTCTCCTTCGTACTGATTGTGCAAAGTTTTGTCTGTAACCACATCTAAATGAGGTAAAACTGTGTTTGCCCTAAAAATTACATTATATGAAGCACTCCAGTATGAAGAGACCGTAGCATTTGTCGGATCCACGTTCATATCCTCAAATTGTGCCCATTCTCCTTCACTGTTTCTTGTTTTTGAGTTATCTGAACGCATTTCTGTAAGCGCAAATTCATACTCGGGGATATCTTGTAATCCATCGTAAATTGCAATAATCCCAGCATTAACTTCATCAGCATTTCTGTAAAAGTTATTAGAACCAATTGCATCGATGGGAGACAAATCCAAATAATTTTCGCAAGAAGAAAAAAGTACTACGAAAATACTTGTTATTATTAGAATATATTTTTTCATTTTCATTTTTTTAAAAATCTAAATTAATACCAAATGATATAGTTTTATATATAGGAGCTGCGCCTCTTTGATATCCTGCCTGTAAAGGATTTTTAGTGTAGGTAACACCTTCAGGATTAAAACTTGTATAATCTTTAGACATTATGTATAATAAATTTTGTGCAGCTGCATAAATACGTAATTTTGAAAATCCGATACGAGATAAAATACTTTTAGAAAAAGAGTAGCCAATATTCAAATTACGTAAAGTTATGTATGAAGCATCTTGAACAAATAAATCGGTCAAGAATCTTTGCTTAACTTTATCTCCATCAGGAAAATAGTTAGGATCATTAACATCTGAAATATAATCCATTCTACTATTAAACTGATTTTGAAAATATTGCGGGTCCATGTTTCTGATTTTAGCTCCATAAGAACCTTGGAACATAAAGTTTAGGTCAAAACCTTTAAATAAAAACTGATTGTTTATTGCCCAAACCAGTTTTGGATATGGAGAGCCTAAAATTGCTCTATCATCAGAATCAATAATTCCATCTCCATTTAAGTCTTTAACATAAACATCCTGACTTTTTCCACCTATTGGGAAATACGGGTCTTTTAAATTTTGTAAGGGAATATCTTTGTCATAAACGTAGCCATAGAATGAAGATATTGGATAGCCTTCAAGGGCAATATATTCGGCAGGACGCTTACTGTCTACGTATGTAATTAAACCACTTGCTCCGGCAAAATCTACTAATTCATTTTTATTCATAGATAAGTTCCCCGATGCACTCCACTTGAATTGGGTTTGGGCAATTATTTGTCCGCCTAATTCTATTTCGATACCTGAGTTTTGTACTTCACCTATGTTTACTAATGCTGTATTGAAACCGGTAACAGATGAAATTTCTTGCTCTAATAATAAACTTAAACTACTGCGTCTATATAAATCTAAGGATAAATTGAGTCGATTATTAAATAAGCCTAAATCTAAGCCCGGGTCCATTTCAACTGATTGTTCCCAACCTAAATCAGGATTAGGGATATTGGCAGGGTTAAATCCTGTAACGGCATTTCCACCAATAACTGCGGTGGTTGGTTCAAGAATTGCCATGTGTTGATAGTAACCAATTCCTTGATTTGTACCCGTTACTCCATAACTGAAACGTAATTTTAAATTAGAAATAACCGGTATATTTTCCATAAATTTTTCTTCGGTAACTCGCCAACCTACTGAACCGGCAGGGAAAAAGCCATACCTATTATTCGTGCCAAATTTAGAACTTCCATCATACCTTAAACTCAAAGAAAACAGGTATTTACCGGCATAAGCATAACTTACTCTTCCAAGAATTGAGTTTAAGCGTTCTTGGTTACTATATGTATCTGACCTTTCTTTTATACTGGCTGCATTTAATGTATGAATATAGTCAAATTGATACCCCTTACCTGTTTGGTCAGAATAATAATTATCCCAAGCCTCGAATGTTACACCTGCTACTGCATTTATATCATGTTTTCCAAATACTTTATTATAAGTAAGTAAATTTTCATTGATGATATGTGTTAATTTGGATGTATTATAAATAGACTCAATAGCTGACAAGCCATTTCGGTGCGCCTTTGATCCTACCCATCTTTGTGTATCTTTTTTGCGAAAAGAAACACCAAGATTGGTTCTGAAGTTCAGTCCTTTTAATATTTTTACTTTTAAATATGCATTGCCATAAGTTTTAAAATCATATTTATAATATTCTCTTTCTAATACTTTTGCTAAAGGACTAACATTTGATGTTGTGCTAATATCTACATTGCTACCATTTTCATAAAGGTCATAATTATCAAATTGTCTTTCTTTAGTATAGTCCCCAATTTGTACATCAGGATAATTGTTTCTATCAACATATTGTATTGTATTTTCATCGTGAAATAAGGGTAACCAAGGAGATTGTCTTAATGCATCGTGAATACCAATAGGGAAATCTCTTTTAGTTGTATAAGAAGGATTTGCTCTAATTCCAAATTCTAAAAAATCTGTAATCTTAGATTTCACATATACATTCAGATTATATTTCTTGTAGTTATCAGTTAATAAAACACCTGCATCATTTAGATAGGAACCCGAGATAGAAAAACTAGTATTTTCTGAGCCACCTCTTGCTGATAATGAATAATTTTGAATAAATCCTCCATCAAACATTACATCATGCCAGTCTGTATTAGTTCCAATTTTGTTAATATATTCCATTTTGTCTGTAAGGTTACCACCATTGTTTTCCTTAACAAATTCAGACCATTCTGCAACAGTTGGCATAACTTGAATATTGGGGGTTGTTTTGTAACCCACAAAAGAATTAAAAGACATTGATGTTTTACCTCTCTTGCCTTTTTTAGAAGTAATCATAATAATACCGTTACCTCCCCTTGAGCCGTAAATTGCAGCAGATGCAGCGTCTTTTAGTACTTCAATGGACGCTACATCATCCATGTTTATACTATTCAAATAGTCATTAGAAACAACCATTCCGTCAAGAACAACAAGTGGAGATGCATCAGCCGTAATAGAACCAATACCCCTAATTCTGATGGTTGGAGTTCCTCCCGCGCTGGCATCTGTCATTTGTATGGTTGTCCCCGATACCTGACCGATTAAAGCTTCATCCATTCTTGCAACAGGAATTTGAGATAAATTTTCATTTTTTACTTTTGAAACTGAGCCTGTTAAATGCGACTTTTTAGCAGTACCGTATCCAACCACAACTACCTCGTCAATACTTTTGTCTTCTTCTTTTAAACTGATCGAAATATTGCTTTGGTTATTTACGGGTATTTCAACAGTCTTATACCCGAGAAATGAAAAAATAAGGGTTGCATTTTTATCTGTATTAATTGCGTAGTTTCCATTAAGGTCAGTGATAGTCCCCTCTGTACTTCCTTTTACTAAAACATTTACTCCGGGAATAGCTTGTCCTGTTTCATCAGTAACTTTTCCGGAAACATCTATCTTTTGCCCATACATTAAGTTAAAAGGCATAAAGATTACTAATAGTAGAATTAATATTCTACTAAAAACAAATTTTTTCTCCATAATTTTTTCGCTTTAGATTAATAAATTTTTGATATTGCGAACAAATAAGGAGAATTATTGGTGTTTTTTAATATTCTCATTACCTTTGTTCATCAATATCATTAAGTGATTTTGTTTTTCTTAGTTGATAGTCATGCCAGGGCTATCAACTATTTTTCAATAATTTTGTTTTTACATTTCAATAATTTTTAATTAAATTTCTAATAAATTGTTTTGCGCAAAGTTCAAAACTGAACTTAAATGATTCCTCATGGCAGCCATTGCCTTTTCTTGATTTTGTTCTTCAATGTATTTATATAGTTCTTTATGTTCTTCGTATGATTTAAGAGAAACTCCATCGGAGCAAACATTTAATTTTTTATAAATTTGCATAATTTCAGGGGTAACTATCATTAAAAGCGATTTAATGACATTATTTCCGGAAGCTTCTGCTATACTCAAATGAAATAAAAAATCTTCTTCAACCGCCGGTTCAACTTCAATAACTTTGTTATGATAAATATTTAGTGAATTTTTCAAAGTAATTAAGTTGTCAATACTCCTTCTTTGAGCCGCTAATTTAGCTGCTTCTACTTCCAACAAAACACGAGTTTCAACTAAACTGTGAAAATCGGCTTTTTCTAACTTTAAAATATTAGAAATAAGACCACTCAGTGCTGTTACGCCCAATCCTGCAACAACAGTTCCGCTTTGAGGGATGGTCTTTAATATACCATAAAACTCTAATTTTTTAATGGCATCCCGAACATAAGTCCTCCCTACACCAAATCTTTCAGCTAATTGGCGTTCAGAAGGTAGTCTATCTCCGGAATTTAGTTGTCCTGTTTCTATTAATTCCTTAATTTGGTCTATAATTATATCAGCCGGAGTTTTAAGCTCTATTTGTTTAAAATTATTTATAATCTTTTCGCTCATAAATTTCTTTTTTTTGGTCTTCCAGTAATTGGTCTACCAAAATTAAACATTTTTTTAAATTAAACAAATTATATCCTTAATATTTTATAATTTTATAAATTTGCTGTTAAATACAATGTTTGTTTCTTTAACAATATCTATATAATAAATACCCGATTCTAAATTATCTATAGCTATTTTAGCTAATCTAATTGTATTATTGAATTTTTTTTCAATTACTTTCATTCCTTTGACGTTATAAATAACAATTTTTTTAAAAGAATAATTACTTTTGATAGATAATGTATTTGTAGTTGGGTTTGGAAATATTTTAATATTTTCAAATAAGTATTCGTTTAATCCAGTAGTTTTGTCCGGTATAACTCCAACTATTTTATTAAGGTCGTTTTGTGTGTAAGGTAATATGTTGCCTTTCCCGTTATATTCTTCGGCTCCGGCATCAGGCTGTGCATCTCTTTGACCTTGCATTATATCAAAATTAGGTGTATAACTTGTTGTATACCCATAAGATACAGCTTTACTGCTTTCAAAAATTCGATAAAATCCGTTATTCTCATCTAGTTGCAGTATGCTTGAATCAGTACTTAAATTCTCATTTGTGTCAAAACCTGACCACCATTGTCCTGACTGTTTAATGTTGCCTTGTATTATATTGTTTCCTTCCGGCAAACTACTTGCTAATACAGCATTGGAACACTTAATTAGCAGATTGTTTTTTATTTCTAAATTTTTTGGGGCATATTCTCTATCGCTTACATCAGGTCCTATCCATATACCGATATCACAATTTACAATAGTATTAAATGCAATTAGATTATCTTCACATATTGCATAACTTGAAAGAACACCTCCGGAAACAAAATCTTCATCGCCTTTGTATAAATTAATGGCACCGGCGACTTTACTATTATCAGCATCTAAATCCTGAAAATAATTGTTGTAAATTTTATGATCACTATCAATTATTCTTATTCCCCCGCTTTTGGGCAAATTTTCACCAAAGAACCAATTATTATAAACTTGACAATGAGTTCCGTGCCTTAAGGTTAAAGTTCCTACACATTTCTGAAAAGTATTACCAAAATATTCATTTTCACCGGATTTATTTGATATAATTTCTGCTTCGCCATTCCAATTATAAAAATAATTATTATAAATTATAGAATTAGAGCTGCTTAATGAATAGGTGCTGCTTCCTACGCGAATAGCATCTTGGTCGTTTAATACTTTACCATTTGCGTCAGTAACCGGTGTTCTATTGGCAAAATAATTATTATAGATTAATGCTCTGTTTGCTTTGTCATCAGGTCGTTCAATTGTTATACAATTACCTACACCATGTTTGTTGATGAATGAACAATTAACAACACTGTTATCCTGTCCGTATATTCTTACCCATTTCAATACTTCTGTCTTTTGATTATCCGGTTGATTATATGCATTGAAAAGTATATTTTTTATTTTGCAATTATAACACCAATCAGATTCATCGGTTGAGTATCTAAATTCAATAGCACCATTTCCCGTTAACTTATCAGGAGCATCAGTTCCACTAAAAGTTAATCCTTCAATGAATATATAGGCACCACCCATTTGTATTCTGGAATTCCCTGTTAAAATAACGTCGCCAACAGTTTCGGCTTTTATTACCACCGGGGCTAAAGAGTTTGCTGTAAATTTAATTTTTATTCTAATATCTTTGTATGGACTTCCACTGTTTAATAGAATAATCGTATCTCCGCCTTGAATATTACTTATCGCATTATCTAATTCTGTTTGTGAACTTACATAGTAAGTTTTAGAAAAGGCATTAAGGGTAGTAAATAATATTATTAAAACTAATATATTTTTCATTTCTTATATTTTTGGTGTCGGACAAACGTCCGACACCTTCCAAACTATTACTCAACCAAATTATTAACTCAAAAAGTTTATGAGAATTATTCTATGGTAAACATATCCAATCTAAATTCAGTTCCGTTATATTCTACTTTTAGTGTTACGGAAGTTGATGCTTGAGTATCGAAATTCAAGGATCTTTGCACATAATTACTGGCATCAGGAGTTCCTCCTGTATCCTCTGTATACAAAACATTACCATCTCCATCAGTAAGTGTTAAAGTTCCTCCTGCCGAAGTTGACTTTGATACTGTATAGTATTTAAGGGTGTAGTTTGTATGTGAACCTACCTCAAAGGTTTGAACAATACTATGTCCGGGATTTTTAAGTTTTGCACCGTGCGTGCCATCAGGAGGTGTTGGTCCTGTAGTAGTATAAAAATTATTCCCTTCTTCCTGCCAATAGTTTTTGCCATCATCAAAACTTGGGTTTAATATAGTTGGAATAAATTTTCCAACAACAAATATGTCTTCACTATATTTGTTTTGATCTGTGCCGTCTATTGCCGTTAGAGTTACTGTATAGGTACCTTCCGCGGGGAATGTGTGCACAGGATTAACTTCTGTACTTGTTGTATTATCACCGAAATCCCAAGAGTAACTACTTGCATTGCTCGATGTATTTGTAAAAGTAACAGTTTGTTTGTCTGCAACATATGAGAATGAAGCCTTCGGATATCCTACTGCTATTTCTTCTGAGTATTTATCCGATTTATCATTATTGTCAGCAGCTGTTAATATAACCGTATATTTCCCTTTTTTAGCAAAAGTATGTTCTACATCTTTTTCTGTTGAACTTTCGCCATCACCAAAATCCCATACGTATTTTGTCGCATCAGTACTTGTGTTCGTTAAAACTACTTTAAAACCATCAATCTTATAAGAATATCCGGCTTTGGGCAGGCTGTTATCAACAGGTAAATAGGTGTATGAATCTTTTTCACAACCTGCAAAAACGAACAATGGTATTAAAAAAAATATCCATTTGTAATTTTTCATAATAGTAAATTTTAATTGTTTCATATCATTAAGTTTAAATATAATTGGTTTACCAGTTTAATGGCTGCCAGAGATTGGTAGACCAATTTATAATACAATATTATGGATAAATTTTAATTTTTCAAAGAAAAATTTAAGAAAAATTTAATTTATGTGTGAATGTTGCAGATAATCAGCTTGTTGTTCTTAGGTGCTAGTGTGGTGTGAAGCGCAAATTCAGCATAAGATAAGATTGCTTATTGCTTTATATGTCTTTTCAAATTATAGATTAACAGTTTTTAATTTGGAAAAGTTCAAAAAGACTGCTAAATTTTAATTTATGTTTTGTGAAAAGAATATTTATAATTAGCTGGGTTAGCTAAATTTTTCAGTTCGTTATACTGCAATATGTATTTTAAAGTGTAAAAAAATAATTTTAGTTAATTTGGAATAGTTAAGTTCAAGTCAATAGAGTTTAGAATATTGTCTTATTAATCTACTCATTCTTATTATTCTGTATTTGATTTTAAAACTTTTTTTGAATTTTTAATAATCATTCATGTAAATTTACAGATAAATTAAAAATATTGTCCGCCTAATTATGTTTCTAAATTCCTTATTATTAGGTTTTTGTATAGGTTTTTGTATAGGTGTTTCCATATACTAGGACAATATTTTATTTTTAAACGAAAAATAAGGCTGTTATGGTCTAACCCCCTATAAATCGGACTATTTTCAAATTGATAACACAAATATAAAAAATAATTCAGATATTTGCATTGCAAGAAACAACCGATGGCGATTTTTTATACCGTAAGT
>Ga0256840_1001410_pt1 | contig 22650 bp, 22 predicted proteins | sample 355202metaG_FD_185969 | JGI IMG/M metagenome (GOLD analysis project Ga0256840, IMG submission 185969) | Hydrothermal vent microbial communities from Mid Atlantic Ridge, Atlantic Ocean - 355-202 | ecosystem: Environmental > Aquatic > Marine > Hydrothermal vents | place: Atlantic Ocean: Mid...
CACAATCACTGGCTTACCCACACGGCGGCAGGCATGCACGAGGCGCTTTTGAATTGGCGGCACGGCTTGCACAGGCAACTCCACGCCCAAATCACCGCGCGCCACCATAATACCATCGGTCACCGCCAGAATTTCCTCAAACGCATCCACCGCCGCAGGTTTTTCGATTTTCGAGATGATCGCCGCCCGCCCTTTGGCCAGCTCTTTGGCCTGCAAAACATCAGACGCCCGCTGCACAAAGCTGAGCGCCAGCCAGTCCACGCCCAACGCGCAGGCAAATTCGAGGTCGGCGAGGTCTTTTTCCGAGAGCGCCGCCAATGGCAGCACCACGTCGGGCACATTTACGCCCTTGCGGTTGGAAATTTTACCGCCAACCACCACTTCAGTCTCGGCAAAATCATCACCACAGGCGGTGACTTTCAGGCTGATTTTGCCGTCATCCACCAGCAGCGTAGAGCCAACCTCAAGCGCCTTGAAAATCTCTGTGTGCGGTAGGTTTACCCGCGCATCCGTGCCGGGCGTGCTATCCAGATCGAACCGGAAAGAGGATCCTTCGCCCAGAATTTCACTACCATTTGCAAACACACCGCAGCGCAGTTTTGGCCCTTGCAGGTCGGCCAAAATGCCGATCGGGCGATTCAGCTCCACTTCCAGCTCACGAATAATCGTGTGGCGCAAGCGCATTTCATCGTGCGACCCATGGCTCATATTCAGGCGGAACACATCGGCCCCTGCCAGAAAAAGCTCACGGATCATACGTTTAGTGTCGGAAGCGGGGCCGAGGGTTGCCACAATTTTGACATTCCTCTGGCGGCGAATACCTGTCGTCATATTTTCTCTTTTCGTGCCAAGTTGGCGGGCCTTTACCGTGTATAGCTCAGCAAAGCGCGGTTGTCCGCACAAATAGGCGAAATTTCCTTGCTTTTTGACCACACAGGCTAGCCCATGATTTCGTGAGGGTATATCACCTATGTGAACGTATTAAGAATCGGACTCCCTATAATGAGCGAAAGCGATGCTTTTGAGGCGCTGAATACCGGCGCAAAATCCAATGTGCTTATTTTGTGTGACCATGCCAGCAACCGCGTGCCAAGCGCGGTAAACGGCGGCAGCCTTGGCATTTCCGAGGCCGACATGAACCGCCACATCGCCTTTGACATTGGCGCGCGGGCTGTAGCCTTGCTGGTCGCCGAAGCGCTTGACGCCCCAATGCTGGCCAGCCGATTTTCACGCCTCGTGATTGACCCTAACCGGGGCGAAGATGACCCGACGATCCTGATGAAGATCTACGATCACACCATAATCGAGGGCAACCGCCATGCGGATGCGGCAGAGAAACAGCGCCGGATCGAGGCCTATCATCGCCCCTACCATGCCGCGATTGATGCGGCACTGGCGGAGGTTGTTTCGCGTGGCGATACCCCTGTCATCATCTCTATCCACTCCTACACCCCCCAGCTTAACGGCCGCCCCAAGCGCCCGTGGCATATCGGGGTTTTGTGGGATTCAGACGCCCGCATTCCCGTGCCACTTATGGAAAAACTCCGGCAAAACCCCGAAATTGTGGTTGGCGATAATGAGCCCTATTCCGGCGAGCTGCGCGGGGATACCATGTATTTCCACGCCACCAAAAACAACTACCCCCATGTGCTGATAGAGCTGCGCCATGACCTGATAGACACGCCGGAAGGCCAAGCCAAATGGGCCGCCATTCTGGCCAAGCCCCTAGCCGAAATCATCCAAACCTTGTGAGGAAAATATGGACGACCTAACCCAGCTAAAAGCCGAAGCCGCCGCCTTTCGCCGCCTCAAAGCCCACCTGAACGAGCGCCGCGACGTGCAAAACATCGACATGATGAACCTGACCGGCTTTTGCCGCAACTGCCTGAGCCGCTGGTATCAGGAAGCCGCAAACGAGCTGGGCGTCGAGATGAGCAAAGACGAAGGCCGCGAGGCGTTTTACGGCATGCCCTACACCGAGTGGCGGGCGCAAAACCAGACCGAGGCCGACGCCGCCAAACTCGCCGCCTACGAGATTGCCAAGCCAAAGGACGACTGATGCGCCTGCTCCTCGCCTTGCTCTGCCTTGCCCAGCCCGCGCTGACCGCCCCGAAAGTGGCCGCCACCATTCCGCCCTTGGCGGGGCTGGTCGCCGAGGTGATGCAAGGCATAGCCACGCCCACCGCCTTGGTGCCCGCCAATGCCGAGCCGCACAACTTTTCCCTACGCCCCTCGCAAATCGCGGCGCTGCGCGAGGCCGACATCGTGTTCGCGACCGGGCTGGAGCTGGAGCCTTGGCTGGCGCGGGTTGAGGGCAATTTCACCGTGATCCCGCTGGCCGAAAAGGTTTCCGAGCCGCTGCCCGCCCGCCATTTCGACCTAAGCCCGCGCGAAGCGCTCGACCCCCACCTTTGGCTCGACCCCGGCGAGATGATCGCGTGGGAACTGGAAATCACCCAAACCCTAATCGGGCAGGATATCACCAACACCGCCGCTTACCGCGCCAACGAATTTTCCCTGCTCACAACGCTGGTGGGAGCCAAAGAGCGGCTAACCGAGATCGGCGCGCAGATGCAGGCGGCGGGCATCCGGCTGGTGGTCACCCATGATGCGTTTCAATACCTGGCGCAGCGGCTCGGCGTGCCAGAGGCGGGGATGCTGGCGGATTACACCGAAGCGCCAGCGGGGGCGCGCAGCCTGTCGCGCCTCTATGCGCTTGAGGGGGCCATCTGCATTTTGCAAAGCCCCGAGCGCCCCGCCCCGCACGACCTGCTGCCCGATGCCCCTAGGGCAACGATTGACCCGATGGGCGCGGCCTATGCAGGGGAAGCGGATTTCCCCGCGCGGTATTATGGAGCGATGCTGCTGGCGCTAGAGGGCTGCTTGGCGGGCGGCTAAGCCTCGACCCTCGTGGGTATAATGAACGACGGCCAGCCCTTGTGCACGCCGTCGTTTTTTATGGGCATGTTTACGGGTAACCTATTGTTATAACTACAAAAGTAGCACTTCAATTGACCCTACTAAACCAGTTTAGTAGGATCAATCAAAAGCCGTGAAATTCGCCCGTTTACATCGCCGTAAAACCCGCTGATACTTCGGTTAAACCAGCCCAAGGAGCCCCCCATGAAAACCGGATTTTTCGTCGATGAAAAATGCTTCTGGCATGCCGGCGGCAACTACGCCCTGACCGCCCCTGTCGGCGGCCTCGTGCAGCCCCTCGCGGCGGGTGGCCTGCCGGAAAACCCCGAAACCAAGCGCCGGCTTTTCAACCTGATGAAGGTCACAGGACTGGCGGATGAGCTGGCTGTGCAAACCGCAGCACCCGCCACCCGCGCTCAGCTAGAGGCCATCCACCCTGCTCATTATCTTAATGCTTTCAAGGCAAAAAGCGATGCGGGCGGCGGCGAACTGGGCCTGCGCACCCCCTTCGGCCCCGGCGGCTACGAGATCGCGGCGCTAAGCACCGGCCTTGTGGTTGCCGCGATGCAGGCTGTCGCCAATGGCACCCTGCAAAACGCCTACGCGCTTTCCCGCCCCCCCGGACACCACTGCCTGCCCGACTGGTCCAACGGCTTTTGCCTGCTGGCCAATATCGCCGTGGCCATTGAGGCCGTGCAGCCGTTGCGCGTGGCGGTGGTTGATTGGGATGTCCACCACGGCAACGGCACCGAAGCCATTTTTTATGACCGCGATGACGTGCTAACCATTTCCATCCACCAAGAAAACAATTACCCGCTGGATACCGGCAGCACAGAGGCCACCGGCAAAGGCGCGGGCCTCGGCTTTAACATGAACATCCCCCTGCCCCCCGGCGCGGGGCATGAGGCCTACCTCTACGCCATGGAGCGCCTCGTGCTGCCGCGCCTGCACGCCTTCAAGCCCGACCTTATCGTGGTCGCTTGTGGCTTTGATGCCTCGGGCGTGGACCCGCTTTCGCGGATGCTGTGCTCTGCCGAGACCTTCCGCCTGATGACCCGCGCACTAATGCAGGCGGCGCGCACGCTGTGCGGGGGCAAGCTGGTTATGGCCCATGAGGGCGGCTATTCCGAGGTGCATGTGCCGTTTTGCGGCCATGCGGTTTTGCAAGAAATAAGCGGCAGCGCCACCGACGCAGGCGACGCCCTCGGCGCACGCATCGCGGGCCAGCAGCCGTCTGCCGCTATGCAAGCGGTATATCGTGATATCATCGACGGCTACGCCCAATGAGCACCCCCATGCTGGAAACGCCCCGCTTACAGCTGGTTCCCATGGCCGCGCCGCGCAGCTGGCGCGGATGCAAGCCACTGGGCCACCCATGGCTTTGGTCATTTCGCCCTGCACCGTAAAGAAAGCGGTGCCATGCTCGGCTTTACCGGCCTCACACATCCAGCCTACGAAACCGCCTTCCCCCCTTGCGTCGTGATCGGGCGGCAACTCCATAAAAACGCGTGGAGCAAAGGCTATGCCCAAGAGGCTGCACAGGCCTGCCTGAGCTGGCATGTGCTTTACCGCAAACCCGCCCCCGCGTGAGGGCCAGCCCCCGCCACGCCTTCGGGCAAAAACACACGCGCCGGGTTTCATCGGCCGCGATCTGTGCTAAGGCAAGGCATGTTGTTTTTCAAAACCCACAAAGACCAGTTTTTCGGCCTTGGTATGCTTGTGCTGTTTATCGTCGGCATGGGCATGATCATCGCCTATACCGGCTGGGCGGAAACCGCAGCCTCGTTGGCCAAGCTTGGCTGGGGGCAAATGGCCATATTGCTGGGGCTGTCTTTGGGCAATTACGCCTTGCGCGCCCTGCGCTGGCATCTGCTTTCACGGGCGCTGCACCTGCCTATTTCACTGATGCGCAACGGGGTGATTTACCTTGCGGGCTTTGCCCTAACCATCACCCCCGGGCGGGTTGGCGAGCTGGTGCGCCTGCGCTGGATTCAGCGAGATACCGGCACCAAAATGCTGCAATCTGCTCCGATGATGCTGGGCGACCGCGCCGCAGATCTGGCGGGGGTGGCGGTGCTGCTGCTGATCGCGGCGCTGCTCGGCCTTGGCGGGGCGGGCGGGGTTTACTGGGTGGCAGCGCTGTCATTGGTGCTGGCCTTTTTGACCACCAACCCCAAGCTGCTGACCGTGCTTATTACCGTAAGCTGGCGCAGCCTTGGCCGGGGCGCGCGGCTTTTCGCGGGGCTGCGCCGTGCGGTGCGCCAGCTTTCGCTCTTTACCACCGCGCAGGTGGCGCTGCCGGTCTTGGCCCTCAGCACCCTTGGCTGGCTTATGGAGGGCTACAGTTTTTACCTGCTGCTGGGCTGGCTCGGGGTTGGCCTTGGGTTTTGGATGGCGGTCGGTGTGTTTCTGTTTTCCATGCTGGGCGGCGGAGCCACGGGTATGCCGGGGGGCTTGGGCGGGGCCGAGGCGGTAATGGTCGGGCTGCTTAGCTTACAGGGCGTGCCGCTTGAAATCTCGCTCCCCGCCACAATAATTATCCGTATCACCACACTATGGTTTGCTATCCTGATCGGAATTCTTATATTCCCGATAGCAGAGCGAAAGGGGCCGCAACATGCGCTGGAAAAATGACGAGTTAAAAGGCTGGGGCGGCGCGCTTGCGCAAATGGCCACCCTTGCCCGCCCCGAGCGCCTATCGGCCCTCACCAACACCCTGCAAGACACCCCCTGCCCTGCCATCGGCGCGCGGCGCTCTTACGGCGATGCCAATTTGGCCGACCACGCCATAGACATGACCCGCCTTGATCGCTTTATCGCCTTTGACCCCGAGACCGGCTTGCTAGAGGCCGAAGCGGGCGTGACGATTGTTGATATGCTCAACACGTTCGCACCCAAAGGCTGGATGCCCGCCGTAATGCCCGGCACCGGGTTTGCCACACTGGGCGGCTGCATTGCCAATGATGTGCACGGCAAAAACCACCAGCTCGCGGGCAGCTTTGGCCAGCATATCGAGAGCCTCGTGCTGATGGGGCCAGATGGCAAAAGCCAGCGGGTGTCGCTCAAATCAAAACCCAAGCTGTTTCGTGCGACAATTGGCGGGCTGGGGCAAACGGGGGTGATCGTTTCAGCCCGTTTGCACCTCGCCAAATGCGCGGCTGGCAGCATGGTGGTGCATGAGCGCCGGATGGAAGACCTGGATGCCTTCCTTGAGGCCTTCAACGCCTCCCACGCCGATTTCCAAGTCGGCTGGCTGGATATGACGGCGAAAGGCATTCACCTGGGGCGCGGCATTATGGAAGAAGCGCATTTCTCCCATGACCGCTACGTGAAGCCCAAGAAAGCGAAATCCGTGCCGTTTAACGCCCCGAGCTTTGCCATGAGCAAGCCCATCGTGAAGGCCTTCAACTGGCTCTATTACCGCCGCATATCCGAGGATGGCCGCGACCGTGAGCGCCCGCTGCACAAGTTTTTCTTCCCGCTGGATGGCATCCGCCACTGGAACCGTCTTTACGGCAAGCGCGGCTTTCACCAGTTCCAATGCGTGCTGCCCGATGACGAGGCCCCCGCCACGCTAGCGCTGATGCTGGAAGCTGTGGTCGCTTCGGGCCTCTCCTCGCCGCTCTCGGTGCTCAAGCGCCTCGGGCATGGTCGCGGCGGCATGATGTCCTTCCCGATGGAGGGCTTTACGCTGGCCGTGGATATTGTGAATAAGCCCGCGTCCAAACCCCTGCTGGCACGGCTCAACGAACTAGCACGCACCGCCGGCGGGCGGGTTTACCTCGCTAAGGATTCCAGCCTGGAGGCCGCCTATTTGCCTGATATGTATCCCGAACTCGATGATTTCCGCGCCGAGGCCACCAAGGCCGACCCCGCGCGCACCTTCGAAACCGCCCTCACCAAACGCCTGAAAGTGAGGGGCTAATATGCAAGGTTCTCCGCTCCCCGTCACATGGATCATCCTCGGTGCCACCTCCGCCATCGCCCGCGCTTTTGCCCGCCAATGCGCCGAGCGCGGGGCCGAGCTCTACCTATTAGGCCGCGATATGCCCGAGCTAAAACGCATCGCCGCCGATTGCGAAGTTCGCGGCGCACTCAGCGCCAAAGCCGTGGCCTTTGACGCCCGCAAGCCCGAGAAATACGCCGGTATCATCGAGGACGCCGCCACCACCCAAAGCACCCTCTGCGCCGCCGTCTTTGTTGGCTCCATGCCCGAGCAGGCCGCCATAGACACCGACCCGAGCCTGATCGACGGCGTGATCCAAGACAGCTTCACCGGCCCCGCCCGCTTCCTCCAGCGCCTCGCCCCCGAGCTGGAAGCGCGCGGCAGCGGCACCATCATCGGCGTTGGCTCGGTAGCCGGCGACCGTGGCCGCATCGGCAATTACGTATACGGCGCGGCCAAGGCGGGCTTTGCCACCTATCTATCCGGCCTGCGCAACCGTTTGGGGCGCAAAGGCGTGCATGTGATCACCGTAAAGCCCGGATTCGTGGATACGGGCATGACATGGGGCATTGAGGGCATGTTTCTTGTGGCGTCCCCCGACGAGATTGCCGACAGCCTGATGAAAGCCGTGGTGAAGAAGAAGAACGTGATCTACACACCGTTTTTCTGGCGGTATATCATGCTGATCATCCGGCATATTCCTGAATTTATCTTTAAGAAACTATCGGTTTAGCGGAGGTAATCCAGCTTAGGTCTGCGCTGGCGCCGATGGCCCAGCCATAAGCGACAAGCCATCAATTTCCAGCCCACGCCCCAACGTTCCCCTTGCCGTCCCCCCTTCCCCCGAAACGCCCCCTGAACCCAACATCAAGAGCAATTCCATGAGCACAGATTACCCCCGCGACCTTGCTGGCTATAAAGGCCAGCCGCCCCATGCCAACTGGCCCAATAACGCCCGCATTGCCCTACAATTTGTTCTCAACATCGAGGAAGGCAGCGAGAATTGTGTGCTGCACGGGGACGCCGCCTCCGAGACCTTCCTGAGCGAAATCATCGGGGCCGCGCCGTTTGAGCATGCCCGCCATATGTCTATGGAAAGTATCTATGAATACGGCAGCCGCGCGGGGGCTTGGCGGATTTTTGACCTGTTTAAGGCCCACGGGTTGCCGCTGACGATATTCGCTGTTGCCATGGCCGCCGAGCGCACCCCGTGGATTATTGAGCGCGCCTTGAAGGACGGCCACGAGATTGCCAGCCACGGGTTACGTTGGATCAACTATCACGGCATTTCTATGGAGACCGAGCGCCAGCACATGCAGGAGGCCATGGAGATTCTCACCCGCATCACTGGCGAGCGCCCGCTGGGCTGGTATACCGGCCGCACCTCGGCCAACACCCGCAAGCTGGTGGCTGAATACGGCGGCTTCCTTTACGATGCCGATGATTATTCCGACGACCTGCCCTTCTGGAGCCGCTATGAGGAGAACCACCTCGTCGTCCCCTACACGCTAGACACCAACGACATGCGCTTCGCCAGCGCGCAGGGTTTTAACTGCGGCGACCAGTTCTATACCTACCTGAAAGACGCCTTCGACGCGCTTTATGAGGAAGGGGATACCAGCCCAAAAATGCTGTCCATCGGCATGCACGCCCGCATTCTTGGCCGCCCGGGGCGTATTCAGGCGCTTAAGCGGTTTCTGGGTTACGTGAGCAAGCATGACCACGTATGGGTGGCACGGCGAGACGATATTGCCAAACATTGGCGACGCGAACACCCCATGGCACAGTAACCCCTATCCCGAGAAGACGCCGCGCTCTGAGGCACCGAAGCCAGATTATCACCGTGGAGATAGCTGACCGCCGCCCCCGCCCCGCCCGCATCGGTAATCCGGAAATCGGGGTGGAGTTGCAGGATGATGGATTCCTTTACCGCGCCAGAGCAAACGTCTCATGTCATCTCACTAATCACGGTTTTACGGAAGGATAAATTCCGTCCCAACGATTTTTGTTCCATTCGTTTCCTGAAAGAAGCCATCGTAACTATACGAATTCGGCTCAATAATTGGAAAATTCTTCCCCAAGCCCCTGTCTTCTGAAACGGGCAGGATGATATACTGTGACCACCACCAATAGCGCGAAAATGGGCCAAGCGTTGAGCTTAAATCTGGATACCGGAAGATCGTCGCAGAATACTCGGCGAAGCGGTCACCCAAATCGCATCTGAATATTGCAGAAACCTCCTCCTCCGATACGAGCCACCCTTTAATCTGATAGTGATTTTGGCAGAATTTATTCTCATCTCGGAATAAATACGTAGCTTCGCCACTCGGCGCATACCTCCAAACCTCCATATCTGGAGCAAAATTATGTGATTCCATAAGACCCGACATTAGATTTAAAGATTCATCCATGGCATCTTTGGGCCATTGAAGCTTGGGATCGTCAGGGAGTAGAAGGAGAAGCGAGCTTCCTACCAATACGGCAATAGTTATAGCATATCACAATTTTCTTTGCATGGCGTTCCCTCTAGCGGATAGCGTTAGGTATAATTACCATATTAAAGAAATAATCTCGCTCTATTGTTACGTTGACAGGTGCCCCATCGCGGTACCGCTGGAGTGTTCCGTCATTTATATGTGAGAGAAACCTATCCAATGTTACAACCTCTGGCCCAGGAAGATTAAGCCTCGACCCGCCATACTCTATCAAAAAGTTTCCAATTTTTTCGTTATTGCTATCAGGCCGCCAATCATATGTATTAGTTTTGCTTAATACCGCATTACCTTCTATAATAGCACTGCCATTAGAGCTAGCGGAAATTGTGCCGGAAACATCCACCATCAGGCGGCCCAAAGATTGGCCAGATGTTGTCAGGTAGTCTGAGTAGCTTCCCCCTATACGGTGGGAAAAAGCAAAAGGAATTGCTTCCCCGCTCGCGGCTGCTACAAGAAAAGCCTCTCTGACCGAACTTCCGCTTTTGTTTATTTCTCTGAAAATGCGATAATCAAAATCAAAGTTATTTTCCGTATGAAAAGCCTTTGGGTCCGCCCTGCAAGTCGGGTTCGGGCCGCCATAATTCGATACATCCTGTAACCCATCAGGAGTTTGTACATCTGACGGTTGATGCTTCAGACCACCCCATGTTCCGGAACACTTCCAAACCCATGAATTTGTGCAATGCCCATTCCGATCACTCAAATTCACCGGATCGTTGAAGCTGTAGGCGTAGCGATTTGTCCCAACACCCGGTTGCCGCACCTCCCACCAGTCGGGCTGGAGGAAGCGGCCTAGCAGGGGGTCGTAGTAGCGAGCGTTGAGGTAGAGCAGGCCTGTTGAGGCATCAAACCGCTCCCCGATGAAGCTGTGCGCCTCGGGGGTGGAGGCCAGCAGGGTGGCTGTGGTCGGGTCACCAAAAGGCGTGTAGCTGGTCGATTGCTCAACCTGCCCCGCCGCATCGGTGATCAGCCGGACGCTGGCCAGATGGTCGCGGTGGAGGTAGCAAATCAGCGCCAGCGGCTGCAATGGTCAATTGCCAAGCATTTCTTGATCCCTTAGGATTGCGCCAACCAGAAAGGTAACTTCGGAAATGACACATAGCTACTATAGCCCCAAGGGCGGGCTACCGCTGCAGAGCGCGATGATGACGGATCGGGCGGTGTTTAAGGACGCCTACGCCCTGATCCCGCGCGGGGTGATGAGTGATATCGTCACCTCCAACCTGCCTTTTTGGCAGGGCACGCGGGCGTGGATTTTGGCGCGGCCACTGTCTGGCTTTGCCGAGACGTTTGCGCAGTATATCGTTGAGGTTTCCCCGCAGGGAGGCTCGGAGAATCCGGAGCCGGAGGCGGGGGCCGAAGCGGTGTTGTTTGTCACTGAGGGCGGGTTTACCCTCACGATTGGCGGGCAGGCCCATGCGATGGAAACCGGCAGCTATGCCTATATTCCGGCGGGAGCCAAATGGCAGGTGCATAATGGCACCGAGGCCACCGCCACTTTCCACTGGGTCCGCAAGGCCTATGAGGCCATTGAGGGCATTGATAAGCCCGAGGCCTTTGTGACCTCTGACGCCGCCACCCCGGCCATTGAGATGCCCGACACGGGCGGCGCATGGGCGACCACGCGCTTTGTCGACCCCGCCGATATGCGCCATGATATGCACGTCAATATCGTCACCTTCCAGCCCGGTGGGATTATTCCGTTTGCCGAAACCCACGTGATGGAACACGGGCTTTATGTGCTGCAAGGCAAGGCGGTTTATCGCCTTAATGATGACTGGGTTGAGGTTGAAGCCGGTGATTTTATGTGGCTGCGCGCCTTTTGCCCACAAGGCTGCTATGCGGCGGGACCAGAGCCGTTTCGCTACCTGCTTTATAAAGACGTGAACCGCCACCCCAAGCTTGGGCCGCTGGTTAAATGATTGTTGCACAGCCGCTAAGCACCGCCGCCTTCGCGCCTTATGGCGATGTGATCGAGGCCTCTGGCGACCCGAGCTTTTTCATAAATGCGGGCAAATGTGGCCGCTTTCATGACCTCGCGCAAACCGATTTCACCGATGGCAAAGCGGGCATCAGCCTCGCCCAAGCCACGCCCTACGCGCTGCCGCTTTTCCTCAGCATGATCGAGCGGCACCCTCTAGGCAGCCAGATGTTCATGCCCCTGAACAACGCGCCCTTTCTGGTGGTGGTGTCCGATGGGCCAGAGGCCACGCCTAAGGCATTTATCACCAACGGCACCCAAGGCGTGAACTACCATCGCAGCACATGGCATGGCGTGTTGACCCCGCTCACAGCCCCACAGCCCTTCTTGATTGTCGATTACATCGGCGAGGGCAACAACCTCGAAGAGCACCATTTTCCAACTCCGTTTCAGGTAACCATCCCAAATGCTTAGCCCCATCCTTTTTGGCAACGGTGCGATTGATCGCGCCGCCCATTTGCGCAATGACACCGCCGCCCAAGCCAAAATGCAGGCCTCCCCCGAGGCCCGCTACATGGCCATGTGGCGCGGGCATGTGCTGGTGACCGAGGCCCCCGAAATCGCATGGCTTACGCGCGATGAGGCCAGCAAAGCCAGCCGTGGCGACCCGCTATTTCTAGGCCTGCTCGATGGCCAACCCCGCTATGCGGTGAGCGTTCCCGACTGGGAAGAGGCGGGCAGCGATGAAGGCCAGTTCGAAAAAACCGAGGCCAGCCACCCTGCCCTCACCGGCACCTTCCGCGATTTTCGAAGCCTGTTCTTTAGCCTGCCAGATGCCAGCTTGGGGGATGCCGCCACCGCCAAATCCCTGCTGCACTGGCACAATTCCCATCGCTATTGCGGCTATTGCGGCACAAAAACCACCCTCACCCATGCGGGCTGGCACCGGAAATGCGCGAGCTGCGGGCGCATGGGCTTTCCGCATATTGAGCCTGTCGTGATCATGGTGGTCACCCGTGGCAACAACACCCTGCTCGGGCGCTCCCACGGCTGGCCGGAGGGCATGTTTTCCCTGCTCGCGGGCTTCATGGAGCCGGGCGAAACCATCGCCGAGGCCGTGCGCCGCGAGGTTTTTGAGGAAACCGGCGTAAAAACAGGCAAGGTCAAAGTGCTGGATGACCAACCATGGCCCTTCCCCAGCTCGCTTATGATCGGCTGCCATGCCGAAGCGCTTTCAGAGGAAATTAACCTCGACCCGGTAGAGCTGGAAGCGGCGCTCTGGGCCAGCCGTGAGCGGGTGATGGAAACGCTTGATGGCCGCGACCCAAGCTTCCAACCCGCCCGCAAAGGCGCAATTGCGCGGAATTTGCTGGATAGATGGCTGGCAGGCATTATATAAAGGCCTGAAACGACTAAAGGGTTTGAGATGGAACTATCCTACCAACGTATGATCAACGTGCCGCAGCACTTCGCCTTTGACCGCGCCACCGATTTCGAACGCTTTGAGGCCGATGGCTTCGGCAACCTCGCGCCATTCGAGCCACGCAACGATATCCGCGCCCCCGACCTCGGCGCACGCTGGCGCACCGCAGCTGAATTTCAAGGCCGCCCCCGCCGGTTCTCGCTGGAGCTTTTTGAGTTGTCAGACCCAGGCACGCTGGTGCTGGGCAACAAGTCTGAAAAATACGACGTGGAAGCGCGGTTTGAGTTCACAGATGCTGGCCCTGACACCACCGATTTTAGCTTTAGCCTGAGCGCCAAAGCGCAGTCGATCACCGGCAAGCTGATACTGCAAACCATCCAACTGGCCCGCGCACGGATTGCAAAATCCATGCAGCTTGATTTTGACAAGATGGCCGAACGGATGGAAGCGGCGTATCAGGCGGAAGGGTGAAGCGCGAGCGCGGTGCCCCCTGACAACATTTGCCACCGGCGCCCTGTTCGCCGCGCGGCGCGAAAAATCGACTGTCCCACCCACAATGGTTGACGCGCCGCACCCGAGCGTAGCGAGGCCATGGTATTGCCGAAAGCTCTTGGCTCTAACCAAGTGACTCCCGAAAATCCGCCACAGGATACGTCCCCAGCACCCGCACTGCGTTGGTGAAATAAGCCAGCTCTTCCAGCGCCCGCTTCACCGCTTTATCTTCGGGGTGGCCCTCGATATCGGCATAAAATTGCGTGGCGTTGAAGCTGCCGTTTAGCATGTAGCTTTCCAGTTTCACCATATTCACCCCGTTGGTCGCAAATCCGCCCATGGCTTTATAGAGCGCCGAAGGAATATTGCGCACCTCAAAGATCAGCGTGGTCATCATTTTGCCGCCCGGCGCTACATCTACAGGCTTGGGTGCTGTGACCAGAAAGCGGGTGGTGTTGTGGGCGTTATCTTCGATATGCCGTGCCAGCAGGTCTAGCCCGTAAAGTTCACCGGCCAGCTCGGAGGCCAGAGCGCCCATGCTTTTGTCACCCAGCTCCGCCACATACTTGGCAGAGCCGGCGGTATCGGCCCCGATCTCGGGTTTGATATTGTGTTTGCCCAAAAACCCTCGGCTTTGGCCGAGCAGCACCGTGTGGCTCATGGCCGATTTAATATCCTCAAGCTTAGCGCCCTTTACCCCAAACAGGTTCACATGCACGCGCACAAAATGCTCGCCAATGATGTGCAGCCCTGATTCGGGCAAAAGCGCATGAATATCGGCGACGCGGCCATAGGTAGAGTTCTCCACCGGCAGCATTGCCAAATCGGCGCGCCCTTCTGTAACGGCGGCAATCGCGCCCTCAAAGCTGTGGCAGGGCATGGCGCTCGCGCCCGGAAACACCTCTTCACAGGCCTGATGGGAATAAGCGCCAAGCTCACCTTGAAAGGAAATTATCTGTTTCATAACGTTTTTCACCCAAGTTGGTCGTTTAGTCGCGCTTTCTACACCTTGATTTCGCCATAAAGATACGGCTAAAAGCGCGGGGAGCAAATCACGATGGGCGCGGCCCAAGCAAAAGTAAGGTATTTCATCCGATGAACACAATGGAAATCACAAAAGTTGTTGGCGGCCTTGCAGGCGCGCTGCTCGTTCTCTTGCTGCTTAAAATGGGCGCAGAGGCGTATTATTTTCCGGCCGCGCATGAAGCCGAGCAAGGCTACACCATTGCCACCGCCGATGAAGGCCCGGCCGAAGAAGTGGAAGCCGTGCCGTTTTCCGAGGTGCTGGCCGCTGCTGATGCCGCAAAAGGTGGCCGCGTATTTAACAAATGTAAGGCTTGCCATTCGGTTGCGCCCGGCGAAAACAAAGTTGGCCCATCGCTCTTTGGTGTGGTTGACCGCGCCCAAGGTGCCGAAGAGTTTGGCTATTCCGCCGTTGTTGCCGGCCTTGGCGGCACTTGGACCACCGACGAGCTAAACGCCTTCCTGACCAAGCCATCTGACTATGCCCCGGGCACCGCGATGAGCTTTGGCGGCCTATCAAAAGAAAGCGACCGCGCCAACCTGATCGCCTATCTTTCGACCCTGCAATAGCCGCCCCACATTTAGCTAAAAAGCCGCGCCCTTATAAAAAGGGCGCGGCTTTTTGCTGTTTCGGCCCTGTTCACGTATTCGCGTCTTGCGTTGGCGAAAATTGGCGTTACGATATTTCCCAAGCATAGGGAGACATATCATGATTAACCGCTCACAAAGTAAAGCCCGCGCCATTGCCCGCACCGATGTGCCACTTTGGAAGGTGTTTGGCGTGCTCTTCATTGCCGCCGCCCTCACCCTAATGGCCGGCCTGACCCGCGCCCAAGATACCACCATCTCCCACGGGATATCGCAATTTGGCGAGCTGAAATACCCCGCCGATTTCCCATATTTTGATTATGTGAACCCCGGCGCTCCGAAAGGTGGCGAATATTCCACTTGGGCCTTTGGCACCTTTGATTCGATGAATCCCTACATCACCAAAGGCAATGCCGCCAGCAGCGCGACTGATTATAATATCGAACGGCTTATGACCCGCACCGCCGATGAACCGGATTCCATGTATGGCCTACTGGCTGAAACCATCGAATACCCTGCTGACCGCGCATGGGCCATTTTCACCCTGCGCCCCGAGGCCCGCTTCTCGGATGGCACGCCGGTTATGGCCTCTGATGTGGTGTTTACGCTGAATGCGTTTCTTGAAAACGGCATCCCGAGCTACCGCGCCATTCTAGAGGCGGAAATTGCCTCGGTTGAAGCCATTGGCGATCATCAGGTCAAGTTCACCTTCACCGGCCCGTCGGATGATAATTCCACCCTGCTTTTGGCCGCCGGCACCCCCGTGCTTTCAGAAAAACAATTCGAGACCCGGGATTTTTCTGAATCGACACTGGAGCCACTTTTAGGCACCGGCCCTTACGTGCTGGAAAGCATGGATGTGGGCAAGCAGCTGGTTTACAAATATAACCCCGATTATTGGGGTGCTGACCTGCCGGTAAACATTGGCAGCAATAATTTCGAGCGTATTCGTATTGAATATTACGCCGACTCCACCGCTGCTTTCGAGGGCTTCAAAGCAGGCGAATTCCTGTTTAGGCGCGAAAATTCCTCGCAGGCATGGGCGCAAAACTATACCTTCCCTGCCGTTGAAAGCGGCTATGTGGTCAAAGAAGAGCTGCCCGATGGCGATATCGGCCGCGCGCAGGCTTTCACCTTTAACCTGCACCGCGCCCAGTTCAGCGACCCCCGCGTGCGCGAGGCTATCGGCATGGCGTTTAATTTTGAGTGGTCCAACAAAACCCTGTTTTTCGGGCTTTATACCCGCGTGACCAGCTTCTTCCCCAATTCGGACCTTGAAGCCACAGGCATGATCCCCGACGACGAGCGCGCCATTCTAGAGCCCTTCGCCGCCGATCTGCCGCCCGAAGTGTTTACCGAGCCCGCCTATGTGCCGCCCGTGTCCGGCGAAAACCAGATCGACCGTTCGGTAATCCGCGCGGCGGGCAAGCTGCTGGATGACGCCGGCTGGACCATTCAGGACGGCGTGCGCAAAAACGCTGCGGGCGAGGCCCTCACCATCGAGTTCCTCAACTATTCGCCGCTGTTTGACCGCATCATCAACCCTTACATCGAAAACCTGCAGCGGCTCGGGATCCAGGCCACCAACAACCGCGTTGACAGCGCCCAATATACCGAGCGCAGCCGCAACCGCGAATTCGACGTGATGATCGACACCTTCGGCAACTCACTCACCCCGGGCCTTGGCCTGCGCCAAACCTATGGCTCCGCAAATGCCAATGTGCCATCGCGCAACCGTGCGGGCCTTGAAAACCCCGCCATTGATGCGCTGGTCGAGCGGGTGATCGCCTCCAAAACCCGCGACGAGCTGAACCTGAACACCCGCGCGCTCGACCGTGCCTTGCGCGCCATGCATATCTGGGTACCACAGTGGTATAAAGACGTGCACACCGTGGCTTACTGGGATGTGTTCAGCTACCCCGACCCCACGCTCTCCCCGTTTGCGCTCGGGCCGAGCAGCTTTTGGTGGTGGGATGAAGCAAAGGCCGCCAAGCTGCAAGCCGAGGGCGCGCTCTAACTTATGGCCGCCTATATCTTCCGGCGCTTGCTGCTCATAATCCCGACCCTGTTCGGGATTATGGTCATCAACTTTGCCATCATCCAGTTTATCCCGGGCGGGCCAGTCGAGCAGGCGCTCGCCAACCTTGAAAACCTCGGGGCCGAGTTTGACCGCCTCGGCGGCTCGGCGGGCGATGCCGGCATGGCCAGCGCCGATAGCGATAGTGCCTATCAGGGCCGCATTGGCCTGTCGGAAGATTTTATCGCCGATCTAGAAAAGCAATACGGCTTTGATAAACCCGTCGCCACCCGTTTTTGGCTGATGATGAAAAGCTACCTTGTATTCGATTTCGGCGAGAGCTTTTTCCGCTCGATCTCGGTGGTGGATCTGATCATCGAAAAGCTGCCGGTTTCTATTACCATCGGGCTGTGGTCAACGCTGATCACCTATATGGTGTCCATTCCGCTGGGCATCCGCAAAGCCATAAGAGATGGCTCAAAGTTCGACACATGGACCACCACCGCCCTGATCGTCGCCTCCTCCATTCCGCAATTCCTGATCGCCATCGTGCTGATCGTGCTATTTGCGGGCGGCTCTTTCTGGCAATGGTTCCCGCTGCGCGGTCTGACCTCCAGCAACTTCGATGAACTATCGCTCTGGGGGCAGGTTAAAGACTATTTCTGGCACATCTCCCTGCCGGTAATTTCCATGTCTATCGGCGGCTTTACCGGGCTGGTGCTGCTCACCAAAAACTCCTTTCTCGACGAGATAAAAAAGCAATATGTCACCACCGCGCGAGCCAAGGGGTGCACCGAGCGGCGGGTGCTTTATGGCCATGTGTTTCGCAATTCCATGCTGATCGTAGTGGCGGGATTCCCCAGCCTGTTTGTCGGGCTGTTCTTCGCTGGCTCGCTGATTATCGAAACCATTTTCTCGCTTGATGGCTTGGGCCGCATGGGGTTCGAGGCCGTGGTCGCGCGTGATTATCCGATCATTTTCGGCACCATGTATTTCGGCGGGCTGGTTGGCCTATTGGTCAAAATCCTGTCAGACATCACCTACACATGGATCGACCCCCGCATAGATTTCGAGAGCCGCCGCGTATGACCCTTTCGCCCCTCAACCAGCGCCGCTTGCAGAATTTTCGCGCCAATCGCCGCGCGGTCTGGAGCCTGCGGATATTCCTGCTGCTCTTTGGCCTGTCGCTTTTTGCCGAGTTTCTCGCCAATGACCGCCCGCTGATCGTCTCCTATCAGGGAGAAATTTACACCCCGTTTCTCTATACCTATACCGACGCCCAGTTCGGCGGCGATTTCCAGACCGAGGCGCAATATAAAGACCCCGACCTGCAATGCCTGATCAAAACCGGCGGGCTGGAGGCCTGTTTTGATGCCCCCGAAAGCACCCTTGAAACCGCCGAACTCACCGGCTGGATCCTATGGCCCCTGATCCCCTATAGCTTCAATACGGTTGACACCACCCATGTGGTCACCGCCCCCGGCCCGCCTGATCGCTACCACTGGTTCGGCACCGATGACCAAGCCCGCGATGTGGGCGCGCGGGTCATCTATGGCTTCCGCATTTCCATCCTGTTTGCCCTGATCGTGGCCATTCCCAGCGCCGCGCTCGGCATCCTGATCGGCGCGGTGCAGGGCTATTTCGGCGGCTGGCCAGACCTGCTGATCCAGCGTTTTTCCGAGATCTGGGGCTCGCTCAACACCCTTTACATCATCATCATCATCGCCTCGATCTTCACCATGAACTTCTGGATATTCGCGGGCGTGCTTGTGGCCTTTGGCTGGAACGCGCTTGACGGCGTGGTGCGCGCCGAGTTTTTCCGGGCGCGGAATTTCGAATATGTCCGCGCCGCCAAGGCGCTGGGGGTGCGCGACCGGGTGATTATGTTCCGCCATGTGCTACCCAATGCCATGGTGGCCACGCTCACCTTCATGCCCTTCATGATTATCAGCGCCATCGGCTCGCTAACCACGCTCGATTTTCTCGGCTACGGCCTGCCCGGCTCCTACCCTTCGCTGGGCGAGCTGGCCTTGCAAGCCAAGGCTCATATCGCCTCCCCTTGGCTCGCCGCGGCCGCCTTTTTCACCATCGTCACCATGACCTCGCTGCTGGTTTTTATCTTTGAGGGCGTGCGCGATGCCTTTGACCCGCGAAAGGTGTTTTCATGAGCGCGCTGCTGGAAATATCGGGCCTGACCATCGCCTTTGGCGGCACGCAGGCGGTGCGCAATGTGAGCCTGCATATTGCAGCGGGCGAAACCGTGGCGATTGTCGGCGAGAGCGGCTCGGGAAAATCTGTCACCGCGCTGTCCACCGTTTCGTTGCTGCCCGAAGGCACGCAAATCAGCGGCTCGGTCAGGTTCGAGGGGGCAGAACTGCTTGGTGCCCCCGCCGAGGCTTTGCGTAAAATGCGCGGCAACGAGATCAGCTTAATTTTTCAGGAGCCGATGACCTCGCTCAACCCGCTGCACACCATTGAAAAGCAAATGCGCGAAGCCATTTCGCTGCACCACCCGATGCGCCGGGATGAAGAGCGCGGACGGATTTTGGAGCTGCTGCACAAGGTCGGCATTCCCGATGCCGAAAGCCGCCTGCCCGCCTATCCGCACCAGCTTTCCGGCGGGCAACGCCAACGGGTGATGATCGCGATGGCGCTGGCCAACCGCCCCAAGCTTTTGATCGCCGATGAGCCAACCACGGCGCTGGATGTTACGATTCAAGCACAAATCCTTGAGCTGCTGGCCGATATCCAGCGCAAAGAAGGGCTTTCCGTGCTGTTTATCACCCATGATCTAGGCATCGTAAAACACATCGCCAACCGCACCTATGTGATGAAAGACGGCGCGGTGGTCGAGCATGGCCGCACTGCCGAAATCTTCGCCAACCCCGCCCATGCCTACACCCGTAAATTGATGGATGCCGTCCCCGAAGGCACCCCCGCCCCCGTGGCTGAAACCGCGCCCGAGACCATGGCCGCCAAAGCACTTCGCGTCTGGTTTCCCATCCAGCGCGGGCTGCTCAAGCGCACGGTCGGGCATATCAAAGCGGTAAACGCGGTCGATTTCTCGCTGCGGGCGGGCGAGACTTTGGGAATTGTCGGCGAAAGCGGCTCGGGCAAAACCACGGTAGCGCTGGCCATGCTACGGCTGATCGCATCAAAGGGCGATATCACCCTGCTCGGCCAGCCGATAGCCCCCCTCACCGGCACCGCTCTGCGCGCCACCCGCCGCGATATCCAGATCGTATTTCAAGACCCGTTCGGCTCGCTCTCCCCGCGCATGACCGTAGAGGAGATCGTCGCCGAGGGGCTGACCGTGCATAAATTGCCCGGCGACCGCGATACGCTGGTTAATGCCGTGCTACAAGAGGTCGGGCTGGAGCCAGAGATGAAATCCCGCTACCCGCACGAGTTTTCTGGCGGGCAGCGCCAGCGCATCGCCATTGCCCGCGCGCTGATATTGCGGCCCAAAGTGCTGGTGCTCGATGAGCCAACCTCGGCGCTTGATATGACTGTGCAACTGCAAATCATTGACCTGCTGCGCGGATTGCAAGCGCGCCACGGGCTGTCTTATATTTTTATCAGCCACGATCTGCGGGTGGTGCGGGCGCTCAGCCATAAAGTGCTGGTGATGAAAGATGGCGATGTGGTGGAATCGGGCAGTGCCGATGATATTTTCAATAGCCCGCAATCGAGCTATACCCAAGCCCTGCTGGCGGCCTCTTTGCGCTAGGCCTGCGGCCATAGGCGCATAAACCACGGGTCTAATTCTGGCGCTTTCACTATAGACAGGGGTTAAAATCGCCGCCTTAAACCCCTAGCTCTATTCCAAGCGACGCAAAGGGTGGCCATATCCACCCCAAGCGACATCATCCTGATCCGCATAAACAAGGACTGAAATTATGAAACTCACACAAATCATCGCCGCCGGCCTGACCGCTACCCTGCTCACCACAAGCGCTCCTTTCGCGCAAACCGTTCCTGCAGAGGTGCAGGTCATTGTGACAAACGAAACGGTCGCACAAATGGAAGAGGTTATGGCTCTGGTTGAAGAACTAAAGGCCGCTGGTTACACTCAGATCGAAATTGGTCGCACCATGCTGGGCCGCGCCAAGGTTACCGCCCAAGGCCCTGACGGCACCCGCGAAGTGGTGATGAGCACCACAACCGGCGAAGTTATGCGCGATATGATGCATGGTGCCGAGCACACCCAAGACCATGGCATGACAGACGGCTCTCATGACGGGATGGCTGATGGTATGGACGGCGACAACCACGACACAATGGGCGGCGACAACCACGATACAATGGGCGACGACAACCACGATACAATGGGCGACGGCAACCACGACACAATGGGCGGCGGCAACCACGACACAATGGGCGGCGGCATGGCAGGCATGGGCAACAACTAAGCCCCCACGCGAAGAGCGCCTCGCGCCTCTTCCCCTTATCCTCCGGTGCTGCCCTCCTGCACCGGAGGCTTTTTTACGACAATCATTTCGCGAGCCTGCCGATGCCCAAGTTCAAACCCCATGCCGACAAACTGCTGCTCGGCAGCATCGTGCTGCTGCAACTGGTTTTTTCTGGGTTCTTCATTTTTGATCTCGGCTCAGAGGTGTTTGGCTGGCGCAGTCTGCCGATGAGCTGGGAATTCCATGAAGCGGTGCAGCTCATCACCATCGCCGCGCTGCTGCTTGGCTCGGGGCTTGGCATCATCGCCTATCGCAACCTCGCGCGGCAACGCAAGGAAATGAACCGCCAAATGCTGGTGGCCCGCAATGCGTTTCACGAGCTTATCCAGCAAAGCTTTACCGAATGGGGCCTCACGCCGTCCGAGCGCGATGTCGGGCTGTTTATGCTGAAAGGCCTGTCTAACGCCGAAATCGCCGAGGTGCGGGGCAAGAGCATTGGCACGATTAAAGCGCAGGTCAATGCGGTGTTTCGCAAGGCCGGAGCCAATGGGCGGGCGCAGTTGGTGTCTATGTTTATGGAAGATCTGATCGCAGAGTAAGGCGGGAAAGCACAGTTTGCGGCAATATTTTTGCCACGATTTCGGGGGCGCAAAGCGCGCTGCCCGGGGTCATAACAGCGGCCGAAGCCGCAGCTGTTGCCAGTTTTCCCGCCGCCTCAAAGCCCTGCCCGCGGGCCAAGCCAAGCGCCAGCCCGCCCACGAAACTATCGCCCGCGCCGACCTTGCTCACCACCTTGCCCTTGGGCGCAACGCAATGAAAGCCGCCTTCCGGCGTGGCAAAAACCGAGCCTTCGGCCCCGCGCGCCATAATCACCAGCTCGGCCAGCCCTTGCATGGCAATGGCATGCGCAAATTTAGCCGAGGCTTCCAGTGTGGGCAGGCTATGCCCCGCCAGCTGCTCAGATTCGTGGCGGTCCATCCGCAGCACCTGCATCAGCCCGTGGCCCTTTTCCAGCAGCGCCTTTTGCGCGCGGCCAGAGGTATCCACGATCATCTGCGCCCCTGCCGCCCGCACGCGTGCGCCGAGCGCCACGTAAAAATCATCCGGCACTTCGGGGGGCAGGCTGCCGGTGGCAACCACAATCATATCTGGGGCCAACAACGCCTCGATTTCGTTGAGCGCCCGCGCGCTATCAGCGGCAGGCCATGCTGGCCCCGGCTGGCCAAAGCGAAACTGCTGCCCTGTGGAGGTTTCCAGAATGGCGGTGCTTTGACGGGTCAGGCCGGGGCCATTAAAACCCTGCACATCCAGCCCGGCATCATCCAGTAGCTCAGCCAGCAATCGCCCCGTGGCCCCGCCCAGCGCCACAAAGGCACGGCTTTGCCCCCCGAGCAATGCAATGGCGCGGCTCACG